>ENA-UOOA01001886-UOOA01001886.1-human-gut-metagenome-genome-assembly--contig:-P61old-NODE-1886-length-31757-cov-15.279288_pt1 | contig 31757 bp, 23 predicted proteins | sample MGYA00242467_ERZ724014 | MGnify/ENA metagenome assembly ERZ724014 | reverse complement strand
CCCACGCTGCGGATGCGGCGGTTGCCCAGGTGGTCGATATCATCGGTGGTGCCGAGATCGTACCGGAGGCCGCACATGTAGTTGATGGAGGCGTAAATATCAAATTTGCGGATGTTCTTGGGGACCAGCTCATCGGCGCGGCGGGTCAGCTCTTCGGCCATTTCCTCGCGGTTAAGGCCCATATCCAGGATCTCGGAAAGGACGGCAAAGCGCACTCTTTCCCGGATGCCCATGGCCTTCAGCTCTTCGGCGGTGTAGTCGGTAAAGTCGGCCATATCCACCATACCGTTGGAGAAGATCTTCAGCTCCTCCACCCCATCGTCCTCGGCCATCTGCAGGCCGGCGGGGGTCAGGCCCTGCGTGGTGATCCAGACGGTATCAACGCCGTGGGACTCCAGCAGACGGGCGTCGTCGCGGCTCAGCAGGGCGCCGGCCTCAAAGAGGATCTCACCGGTGCGGGGATCAGCCACAGGGCGGGAAAGCACCTGGCCGGTGATGCGGGGCACCAGGGAGAGCTTTTTGTTGTACTTGTAGCGGCCCACCCGGGAAAGATCATAGCGGCGGGGATCAAACAGCAGCTGAGCGAGGTGCTTCACAGCCGATTCAATCGTGGGGGGCTCGCCGGGACGCAGCTTGCGGTAAACCTCCAGCAGGGCCTCATCGCCCAGCATTTCGGCATCCTTGCTTTCGGCGGTCTTTACCAGGTAGGCATAGCGGCCAAACACCTCGTAGATCTCCTCATCGGTGCCGCGCAGGTCGGTCAGGGCGTTATTCACATCGGCATTGATCTGCTCGACGGTGACATCATCCCGCAGGCGCAGCAGCGACCGGATAAAGGTGGTGATGGGCAGCTTGCGGTTTTTATCGATGCGGACGCTGAACACATCGGCGGAGTCGGTATCATACTCCAGCCAGGCGCCGCGGTTGGGGATCACGGTGGAATCAAACAGTTTTTTGCCGGCGGGATCGTGGTGCATGCCGTAGTACACACCGGGAGAACGCACCAGCTGGGAAACGATGACACGCTCGGCACCATTGATGATGAAGGTGCCGGCATCGGTCATCAGGGGGAAATCTCCCATGTAGATGTCGGATTCCTTGATCTCGCCGGTGACCTTGTTGATGAGCCTGGCGCGCACGCGCAGGGGGGCGGCATAGTTTACATCCCGCTCCTTGCACTCCAGCAGGGGGTACTTTGGTTTGTCATCCAGCGTAAAATCAATGAAATCCAGCTGCAGATTGCCCTGATAGTCGGTGATCGAGGAGATGTCCTTGAATACGGCCCGAAGACCCTCATCCAGGAACCACTGATAGGAATTTTTCTGTACTTCGATGAGGTTCGGCATCTCGGCCACTTCATCGATGTGGGCAAAGCTCTGGCGGATATTTTTGCCCAGTTTTACGGGTTTGGTGTTTACCATCCGATGTTCCACTCCATTCCATCATTTTTTCGCCATCACTTGGACATCAATGACTGCATAAATATTTGTTGATTATGCACAGTATCACGAGAGTATTATCGTGACTTATGCACACTTGACAATACCGTTTAGTCATAAAAAGCCATTATGATACAGTATATTATTGTAGTCCCGAAACGGGGCCTTGTCAAGCAGAAATTCCAAAAAAAATGGTGAAATTTTAGTGACGGAAATTTTGACCAGAAACGCCCCGAAAGACGGCGAAACGCCCCGGACGCTATCCCATAAATGGGACAGCCCCGGAGCGTGATGACGCAGAGGGGAAATTACTTGTAGAAGGCACGCATGGCACGATAGGTCATGTAGACATCGGCCTTGGCGACGACCTCGAACGGGGCGTGCATGGAAAGCACCGGAACGCCCAGATCGACGGTATCGATATTGTGCTGGGAGACATACATGGCAACGGTGCCGCCGCCGCCCTGATCTACCTTGCCCAGCTCGCCGGTCTGCCAGCCAACATGCTCGGCATCCAGAATACGGCGGGCGAAGCCCATCATCTCAGCGGTGGCGTCATTGGTGCCGGCCTTGCCGCGGGCACCGGTGTACTTGGTCACCACGACGCCGTAATTGATGTAGCTGGCGTTGCGGCGCTCATGCACCTCGCCGTAGATGGGATCGAAGGCGGCGTTGACATCGGCGCTGAAGCAGTGGCTGTTAGCGGCCACATGGCGCACCTTGCAGCCGGCCATATCGGCCAGATCCTCAATGAAATCCTTGAGAAAGTAGGAGTTCATGCCGGTGGGGCCGTTGCTGCCGGTTTCCTCTTTATCCGCCAGAATGGTAACGGAGGTATACTCGGGGGATTTCTCATCGATCTCCGCCATGAGGATGGGATAGGCGCAGACGCGGTCATCGTGGCCGTAGGCACCGATCATGGAGCGGTCGAGGCCGAGATCCCGAGCCTTGAAGGCGGGAACGGCGCACAGCTCGGCGGAGAGGAAGTCCTCTTCCACGATGCCGTATTTTTCGAACAGCAGCTTGGCAATGGCGACCTTGACCTTCTCGGAGCCGGTATCATCCCGCAGAGCGGCGCTGCCGATGAGGATATTGAGCTTTTCGCCCTCGATGCCTTCGGCCAGGGTCTTGCGCATCTGGTCGGCGGCGAGATGCGGCAGCAGATCGGTGACGCAGAATACGGGATCGCCCGCCTCCTCGCCGATGGCAACGGACAGCGTAGAGCCGTCCTTACGAACGACAGTGCCGTGCAGCGCCAGCGGAATGGCAGTCCACTGGTATTTCTTGATGCCGCCGTAATAGTGGGTCTTGAGGAAGCACTGCTCGCCCTCCTCATACAGGGGCCGGGGCTTGAGGTCCAGACGGGGACTGTCGATATGAGCCACACCGATGCGGACGCCTTCGGCGACGCTGCGGCGGCCGAGGGTAGCGGCGATGAGGGCCTTGCCGCGGTTATTGAGGTAGACCTTATCCCCTGCCTTGTACTGCTTGGCGTGGTCAAAGGGGACATAGCCGGCCTTTTCCAGCATGGCTACGGCAGTGGTAACAGCCTCGCGCTCGGTCTTGGCGGCATCCAGGAAGGTCTTGTAGCCCTCGCAAAAATCGTAAGCAGCCTTCAGCTCTTCCTCGGACATGGTCTCGGTGAGATTCTTGGGGTTCATCAGCAGCTCCTCGCGCAGCTGCTCGCCCTTGGTTTTTTCACTCATGGGTATTTTACTCCTTTCGGTTTTTTGATAATTTTATGGATTTATAGGCACAAAAACCGGCGGCAGCGCTCCACCTCTTTTTCCAGGTGGGCAAGATCCGACGAATTTGTGATGACAAAGTGGGAGCGGCGGGTATAGTACTCGTCCTCGTGTTGGTTGCTCATACGGGCTTCGGCGGCTTCCCTGGTGATGCCGTCCCGTTCCAGCACCCGGCGCAGGCGCTCCTCCCGCGGGGTCACCACGCTGACAATAACATCGCAGAGTTTATCGCCGCCGCTTTCAAACAGGGTGGGGGCGTCCAGCACGCAGGCGCGGCAGCCGGCCGCTTCAGCGGCATCCATGCGGGCTTCGCACTCCGCCAGGATAAGCGGAAAAGTGATGCCGACCAGCCGGCTCAGTTCCTCCGGCCGGGAGAAAACAATGGCGCCCAGTGCTTTGCGGTCGATGGTGCCATCCGGCAGGCGGGTGCCGGGGAAGGCCGCCGCGATGGCCGCGGTGCAGGCGGGGCTGTTATTCACCCCGTGGGCGATGGTATCGGCATCCAAAATCTCGATGCCGCCCCAGCGGCGCATAAGGGCGGTAACGGTGGATTTGCCGCTGCCGGTGGGGCCGGTCAGGCCGATACGGAGCATGGGATCACCTCGGTTCTGGTTTGAGTGGGAAAAAGCCGGTGGCTGCCAAGACGGGCGCCCGCAGGGCGCTCCGGCGCAGCCGGAGCCGGCGGCTCAGCCGCCGAAACCGCCGCAGGCGGTTTGCCCTGCGGGCGTCCCGCCGACGGCAGCGGGGCAAAGCAAATAATCAGAGGTGGACCACCCGGAAAGCGGCGGCGCGCAGCAGGCGGTTGTAGACGGCAAGGCCCATCTCTTCCGGCTCCGGGGCGTGGACATACACCTCGGTGGCCTGCAGCTTATCCAGCTGCCGCAGCACATCAAAGAGGTTCTGTGCCTGGGAGGGATAATCGTAGGCCACGCCGTAGCTGATGGTGGGAGCCTCCAGCAGGGAAACATCCTCATCGAAGCACATGGCGTAGAAGCCGTCCTCCTCCCCTGCCCGCTGCAGGGTCTCGTAGTATTCGTTCACCCGGGCGGCGTAGTCCTCCCGGCTGCCGCACAGCAGCGTAAGGGTGGCGGCAGGGGCGTAGTGTTTATATTTCATGCCGGGGCTGGGGGCCGCGGCATCCTGCGGGAGCATATGTAGGACGGCCTCGGCGACCGAGACGCATCCGCACCGCCGCTGGATCTCCTCCGGGGTGACGGCGCCGGGGCGCAGGATCTGCGGGGTCCCGTCCGGCAGGAAGCAGAGAACGGTGGATTCCACCCCGACGGTGCAGTCGTCGCTTTCCACTATGGCATCCACCAACCCCCACAGGTCATCCACACAGTGGCGGAAGGTGGTGGGGCTGGGGCTGCCGCTGCGGTTGGCGCTGGGGGCAGCCAGCGGCACACCTGCCGCCCGGATAACGGCACGGGCCACCGGGTGACTGGGCATCCGGATGGCAACGGTTTCCAGACCGCCGGTGGTGGTCAGGGGGATCTTGGACGAGCGGGGCAGCACCATGGTGAGGGGTCCGGGCCAAAAGGCCTCCGCCAGAATTTTGGCGTTTTCCGGGATGGCGGTCACCAGCTCCGGCAGGGCGGAAAGCTCCGCGATGTGGACGATCATAGGGTTATCGCTGGGGCGGCCCTTGGCGGCGTATACCGCCTTGACAGCCGCTTCATCATAGGCATTGGCGGCCAGGCCGTACACCGTTTCGGTGGGAATGGCGACCAGTCCGCCGTGCGCGAGGATATCCCCGGCGCGCAGCACGCCCTCGGCGTCCTCAGCGGGGTCATATATTCGGATGAGTTCGGTTTTCATCATAATTCGGGATACTCCCTGTTCTGCAGTTTTTCGGCCTGCTCGTGCGCCAGCAGCGGCTCGATGAGCAGGTCAAGGTCGCCGTTCATCACGGCATCCAGTCGGTACACCGTCAGCTCGATGCGGTGATCGCTGACCCGGTTCTGGGGAAAATTGTAGGTGCGGATGCGCCCGCTGCGGTCGCCGGAACCGACCTGGCGGCGGCGGTCGGCGGCGATGGAGTCATTCTGCTCCTGCTCGGCCTGCTCCAGCAGGCGGCTGCGCAGGATCTTCATGGCGCGGTCTTTATTTTTATACTGGCTTCGCTCGTCCTGGCATTCCACCACCAGCCCGGTGGGCAGGTGGGTGATGCGGATGGCGGACTCGGTTTTATTGATGTGCTGGCCGCCCGCCCCGCTGGAACGGAAGGTATCTATCTTCAGGTCCTTTGGGTCAATACGGATCTCGACCTCATCGGCCTCCGGCAGCACCGCTACGGTCACAGCGGAGGTCTGTATCTTACCCTGGCTATCGGTGACGGGCACCCGCTGCACCCGGTGGATGCCGCTTTCAAACTTTAAGCGGGAGAAAACCTTTTCCCCCTCGATGGAGAAAACGATCTCCCGGTAGCCGCCCAGCTCCGTTTCACCCGCGTTCATCAGCTCCACCTGCCAGCCGCGGGCAGCCGCATACAGATTGTACATGCGGTACAGGTCTGCCGCAAAAAGAGCGGCCTCCTCCCCGCCGGTGCCGGCACGCAGCTCCATAATGACGCTGCGGTCATCCCGCGGGTCATGGGGCAGCAGCATCAGCCGGGCTTCCTCGGTCAGGCGGGTGATCTCCGCTTCCGCTTCCGCTTTTTGCTCGGCGGCCATAGCCGAAAGCTCGGCATCGTGGGAATAGAGCAGCTCCTTGGCTTCGGCCAGCGCTTCCTCGGCAGCGGCCAGCGCCAGGTACTGGCGGGAGAGCGGCTCCAGCTCCTTATATTCCTTCATCAAGGCCCGGTAGCGGCCGATATCCGACGCGGCATCAGGCTGGGAAAGCTGGGCGGAAAGTTCATCGTAGCGGCGGTGCGCCGCCAAAAGTCCTTCGAGCATGGCAAAAACTCCTTATGCGAATTTAGTGGCATAAGGCACCGCTACTGCTCCTCCGGGTGGGTGATTTTTTTGATATGGCGTTCGGCCTTGGCACGGGGGATCATGATCTCCCGGCCGCAGGTGCGGCATACCAGCTTAAAATCCATGCCGCTGCGGGTGACGGTGAATTCCTCCCCGCCGCAGGGGTGCTTTTTCTTCATCAGCAGAATATCGCCGACGCGGACATCCATGGGAGTCCCTCCTTTGCCATTAAGTCGATTTTACCATTAAGTCGATTTTATATTATACCACGGGGGGAAAGTTTTTGCAATGAGGGGGCAGGGGCTACTTTTCTGTGAAGAAAAGTAGGCAAAAAGTGTTCAAGCTAAGATTGTGGTCGCCTATCGGCGGCGAAAGCCTTTTACAAAGGTCTAAACTGTTCGCCTGCCCCCCTAAAGCCTCCCCTGTGTAAGGGGAGGTGGTACGGCGCAGCCGTGACGGAGGGATTGTCGACACAAATTATGCCAAAGTTTCCTTTCGCCTTCGGCGTCGCTGAGTCACCAAAAGGTGACAGCCCGTACGGTGCCGCAGATACGCTTTCAAGGGGCCTGCGGCGCATTTTATGTGGGGGTACCTGCAAACCGATAGCAGGAAATCACGCTGCCGAGCCTATGGGTTGGATAAGCAGCTATTTGGATAGACGGCCCCTCCCCCGCCACGGGGGAGGGGTAGGGGGAAGGGGCAGATGCGCCTGCGGCTACTTTTGGAGCGTATCTGTGCGCAGTACGGATTTGGATTTTTCGTTCAAGAAAAATCTAAATTCGTATCCAGCACTGCAAGCGACAGAAAGGGGGTTGCCAAGGGGGAATCTGTCCCCCTTGACCGTGTTTTGCCTACTTTTGCACGAACAAAAGTAGGCCCCCGCCGGGTAGGCGTACAAATGAATACCTTTTGTAAAACTCCGCGCCGCCGAAGGCGAAATAAAGCTGGGCATAGTTTGTGTCGGCAATCCCTCCGGTTCGCTCCGCTCACCACCTCCCTTTACACAAGGGAGGCTTTAGGGACATGCGTGCAGTTTATGCCTTTGCAAAAGGCTCCGCGCCGCCTAAGGCGACTACAATCTTGATCCAAAAATTCTTTTACTCACTTTTCATCTCAGAAAAGCCACCCCACCGCGGGCGGCCCAAGTTCCCCCCCGGTATAGTCCCGCCTGCCGCCGAATATAGATAAAGCAATAGGCAAAACAGGAGGGTAAAGCATGGGATATTACTGGCCGGAGGGCATGCTGCTGGAAACTGAGGAAAACCGATATTATCTGCAAAATGAGGAAACACTGCAAAGCGCCATGCGCATCGGTCAAATCCTGGAGGGACGGGCGCTGCTGTGTGATTATGACCACAACCTGGTGGTGGATATGGGCTGCTGCCGCGGGATCATCCCCCGGGAGGAGGGCGCCCTGGGAATAAAAGAGCAGACGGTGCGGGATATCGCCATCATCTCCCGGGTGAATAAGTCGGTCTGCTTTCTCATCACGGCGATAGAGCACGATGAGGCCGGAGCACCGCGGCCCATTTTATCCCGGCGGGCAGCCCAGCTGCGCTGCCGTTCCGAATACATAGACCATCTGACCCCTGGGGAGATCATCCCCGCGCGGGTAACGCACCTGGAAAGCTTCGGCTGCTTTGTGGATATCGGCTGCGGGCTGCCCTCCCTCATCAGCATCGATCAGATCTCGATCTCCCGCATCAGCCACCCGCGGGACCGCTTTGCTGTGGGAGAGAGCATCTACGCCGTGGTAAAGGCGGTGGAGCCGGAGGGTCGGGTGCAGCTTTCTCACAAGGAGCTGCTGGGCACCTGGGCCCAAAACGCCGAGCTGTACCTGCCGGGAGAAACGGTGGCGGGCGTCATCCGCAGCGTGGAGGACTATGGCGTCTTTGTGGAGCTGACCCCCAACCTGGCCGGCCTGGCGGAGCCCTGCGAGGGCGTGCGCGCCGGCCAGCACGCGGGCGTGTATATTAAAAGCATCCTGCCGGAAAAAATGAAGATCAAGCTCATCATCGTGGATGCCTTTGACGCGCCCTACGCCCCGCAGCCGGTGCAGTATTTCCTCACCGAGGGGGTGCTGCGGCGCTGGCGGTATTCCCCGCCGGAATGCAGCCGGGTGGTGGAAACCGTCTTTGGCGAATGATGCCGTCTCTACACCAATAGCCGTTTATTTCGTTGTGTTTTCATACAATTATTGTCGCATATTGAAATGACAATTTAGTCAGTTAAACAAGAATCTCAAAAATCCCTGCCGGGAAGCAGGGATTTTTGCCGTGTTTTGCGTACTAAAATTTATGGAGGGAGTTTTGCAGGTCTTGTGGTGTCTGGCACGCCGTTCAGACCGGGGAAAGGCCGATGCGGGCGCTGCCGGAGACGAGATAGTAGGTGGTATCTTTCTCCAGGGCATCGCTGATGAGAGTAACATAACCGACCGAGGTTTCCGGTGTGAAGGAGAGCATGGGGGTACTCTCTTCCGCCGCCGTGACGGTCAGGGGCCGGCCGCCGGTCAGCCACAGCTCCACGCTGATGCGGGGCAGGCTGGTATACAGCTGCGGCTCCTCCGGGAGGGGGCCGGCCGCCAGCAGGGTGCCACCGCTAATATGGGCCGTGGCAGCCCGCAGGGGGTTCTGCTCCCGGCCGGAGCCGAGCAGCAGACTGCCGCCCGACTGGAACAGTGATCCGCCGATATCCAAAGCATGGGTCCCGGCGCAGATGGAAAGGCTGCCGCCGGTCACGGTCATTTTGCGCAGGTCAGCGGCGGGGTCGCTCTCGGATTTATCATACCCGCCGGAGAGGGTCATGCCCTCCTCCGCGGCGGTAATGGACAGGCTGCCGCCGGAAAGGGTCATATCCTCCGCCACAGCGCCGCGGCGGGCGGTGAGAATGGAAACATCTCCGGTGGAAAGGGTGAGCTGCTGGGTGGTGATGGCAGTATCGCCGCCGGAAATGGTGACACGGCTGCCGGACAGCTTGGTGCTTCCCACGGAATAGAGGGCGGCATCGCTGCAATCCAGCGTAAAGGTACCGCCGGAAAGCGCCAGGGATTTGCCGGCGGAAAGGCCCCGCGCGCTATCGCTCACGATCTGCTCCCGGTTGATGATGGGCTGTTTTTCGGTGGGCTGCTGCTGGGGCAGACCGCCCCACAGGCCCCATTTTTCGGCGGTCTCGCCATAACTGGCGTTGCCGCTGCCGCCGCCGGTGGTGATGTGGTACTCCCCTGCCGTGGCCGAAAGGCTCCCGGTCGCCGTGATGCCGTCCCCGCCGCAGATGAGGGCCACTGTGCCCCCTGCCAGCGTCACGCTGCCCTGCCCGGATTTGGCGGAACTGGCCGAAAGGCCGGTGCGGCCGCAGGCGATGGAAAGCTGTCCGCCGCTGATCTGCAGCTCCTGCCCGGCAACCAGTCCGTCCCGCCAGGCGGTGATCTCCAAAGTGCCTTCCGCCACAGCCAGGGTGCTTTCGCTGCGCAGGGCGTCATTGTGGATGGCCTCCACCGAAAGGCTGCCCCCGCCGGTGATGAGCAGGTCGCCCTCCACGCTGATGGCGGCTTCCCGCACCTTGCTGCCGGAATAAAGATAGCTTTTGCCATCGGAGAGGGTATTTTCGGTGCCATTCTCCAGCAGCACCACCACGGTGCCGCCGCCATTGGAGTAGATGACCGGGCCCCGTTCACAGTGCATATCCACCCCGCACAGCACCAGCCGGGCCGTTTCCCCCGCGGGGATCTCCACGGTGAGCTGGGCATCCTGTAAAGTACCGCTGAGCAGGTAGGTGCCCCCCTGGGAGATGATGACCCGGGAAGCGGTGGCGGTGACATTGGGGGCATTGCTGATGACGGAATCAACATTGAACTGCAGGATATAATACGGCTCCTGCTGCCACTGGGAATGATCCGCCGTCATGGGTGCGGTCATGGATTCCAGCGATTCGTTTTCCTGCGGGGCATGGCCGCAGCCCGCCAGCAGCAAAATTACCGGCAGCAGAAGCATTAGGCAGCGTTTCATCGGGGGCGTCCTCCCTTCTCTTTTTGGGGGCTTGGGGTTCACATGCTTATTCTGGCCCTATCATACCGCAAAATGAGAAAGAGTGCAAATCTCTTTGCGGGTGGGGCGCCTAAGGCGGTACGGGCCGCAGGCGAGCGGGGCGCAGCCCCGGCGATGCAAAGCATCGCCGCAGCGGACATTTGTCCGCTGGACCCATCCGCAGGATGGGTCGGGCTGCGCCCCGAGCCGGCCCCCTGCAGAAACCAAAATCACTGCAGGGCGGCAATATAGAGCTTGCAGGTATCGGCCAGAGCCGCGGCTATTTCCTCCTGCCGGCCCTCCGAGAGGGCACAGCGCAGCAGAAAGCCGGAAATACAGCCCTCTCCGACCATGGAAAGGTATTCCGGCTCCGGCATACGGGGGGCCAGGCCCTCCTCCACCGCGGCAGTGGTCAGGCAGTTCATGATCTCCCCGATCATGCGGCGGGTATCGGCACGCTCCTGCGGACCGCCGCAGATATCATACAGGGCGGCCTGCGGAAACCCCATGGAGGGCACCTGTGAAAAGAAAACGGAGCTGCACTCCAGCAGCTGGCGGGCGGTGATCTCGATGACCTTCCAGCGGGCTTCAAAGCCCTCGGCGCCGGAAATGGCGGCGTACAGTTCCTGGAAGCCCTGGGCCCTGCTGTACTGCATGGCATCCCGCAGCAGCTCCTCCCGGGAGGGGAAATACTCGTACACAGTGCCTTTGCCGATGCCAGCGGCTTCGGCGATCTCAGAAACCTTCAAATCTCCCAGCGGACGGCCCTGCCGCAGCAGCTTTAATACCGCACGGAACACCGCGGCCTTTTTCTCCGGCAAGTTCATACCTCTTCTACCTCCTCGATGACAACTTTCTTGGGGTCTTTCTTTAGGAAAATATCGTAAATGGCGGGGACAATGAACAGAGTAAGCAGGGTGGCGTAGGCCAGGCCGCCGATGGTAACGATGGCCAAGGGCTGCAGCATATCGCCGCCGGCGCCCAGGCCCAGCGCCATGGTAGCCAGGCCGAAAATGGTGGTCATGGCAGTCATGAGGATGGGGCGGATGCGGTCGCGGCCGGTCTGTACCAGCGCTTCGGCGCGTTCCATCCCCTCCAGCCGCAGCCCGTTGGCGTAATCCACAAAGACGATGCCGTTATTCACAACGACACCCGCGAGCATAAGGAAGCCCAGCATGGCAATGACTGAGAGCTCCTTGCCGGTGATCCACAGGGCCAAAAGGCCGCCGGTGAAGGCCAACGGAATGGTGAACAGCACGATAAACGGCGAGAGCAGCGACTGGAACTGCGCCACCATGATGAGGTAGATGAAGGCGATGGCCAGGGCGATCATCAGGATGAGGTCGCTCATGGTGGATTGGATCATCTCATTTTCGCCCTCAATGGCATAGGAGCAGCCCTCCGGCATCTCATAATCGGCCAGCAGCTTTTCCACCTCACGGCTCACCAGGCCGATGTTGTAGCCATCGGCGATCTGGGCGGTGACGGTGACGGTACGGGCCTGATTTTCACGGTGGATGGCGGAAGCGGACGCGGCCTCGGTCACTGCGGCGATCTCGGAAAGGCGGACCTCGCATTCCTCCTGGTTTTTGGTACCGGTCAGGCGGAGCTCCTCCAGCGTTTCCCGGGTGGTGATACCGGCGCTATCGGGGACGACCACAACCGGCAGGTCACTGCCGTTTACGGTGATATTGGTGGCGGTGGTTTGGGAGAGAACGGCGGCGGCCACCTGCTGGTAGACCTGCGCGACCGTCAGGTTGTACTCGGCGGCTTTGGCTTTATCCACGGTGATGCGCACCTCGGTGCTGCTGTCCTCCTGCCCATCACTGACCGAAGCGACCCCTTCCACGGCGGAAAGGGTTTTGGCCAGGTCGGTGGCGGCGGCCCGCAGGGCATCCATATCATCGCCGGTGACGGCCAGCTGAATACCGCTGCCGCCGGTCATCATACTCATATCCATGGTGGAGCCGTTGGCGGAAACGGTGCAGTCCAGATCGGCGCAGGCTTCCTCGATCTTTTTGGCGATCTCCTGGCTGGAATCGCTGCGGTCATCACCCAGCAGCACATAGATGGACAGGCTGCTGCCGCCCATGCTCATCATGCTCTGGCCCTCCATGGCGCCGACGGTATCCACCCCATCCACGGTAAGGATCCGCTCCAGGACGGTATCGCACATGGCCCATGTTTCGCTTTGGGTGGCGTCCTCCGGCATCTCGATGGAGACCGACACCTGTGGGCTATCCATTTCCGGCATAAAGGCGGTGCCCATGCTGACCGCCAGCACCGCGCTGGCAATAAGCAGCGCCACCGCGCCCAGCAGAACAGGAGCCTTGTGCCGCAGTACTTTCCGCAGAAGGTTTTCGTAGCCCGCTATCATGCGGTTCAGGAGACGGTTGGGCTTTTCCCCTGCGGTATCGCGGGTCAATATTTTGCCCGAAAGGGCGGGCACCAAGGTAAGGGCGACCAGCAGACTGGCACCCAGTGAATAGGCGATGGTCAGGCCCATATCGGCGAAGATCTGCCGGGTAAGGCCGCTGGTGAACAGGATGGGCACAAATACGCAGACAGTGGTAAGGGTGCTGGCGGTGATAGCCCCGGCAATCTGGCGGCAGCCGTGAACCGCCGCCGTGGCGGCATTGTAGCCCAGCTGGCGCAGACGGTAGATATTCTCGATGGCAACGATGCTGTTATCCACCAGCATGCCGACGCCAAGGGCAAGGCCTGAAAGAGAGATGATATTGAGAGTGACGCCGGTGAAGTGCATAATCACCACCGCCAAAAGCAGACTGATGGGGATACTGAGCGCCACAATGATAGTGGGGCGGAAGTCCCGCAGGAACAGCATGAGGACAATGACGGCCAGCAGCGCGCCGAACAGCAGGTTTTCCAGCACCGAGCTGATGACCAGATCGATGTACTGGCCCTGATCGCTGAGGGCGGTGAGGTGCAGACCCTCGTATTTTTCCTCCAGCTGGGCCATGGCGGCATAGAGATTATCGCAGGCACCGGAGGTGGAAGCGATGGAGGACTTTTGTACCGTGAGCAGCACACCGTCATTGCCGTTTATTTTGGCGTACAGCTCCTCGGCGTTATCCGCCAGGCGGACAGTGGCGATATCGGTCAGGCGGATCTCCCCCACATCGCCGACATCGTATTGGAAGAGCACCCAGTTCTGCAGCTCCTCCAGACTGGTAAATTTATCGCCGACCTTGAGGGCATTCTGCCCCTCGGCGCTTTGGATATAGCCGGCGGGCATCGAGAAGTTCTGCGCCATGAGCAGCTGCGAAACGGCGGACTGGGTGAGAATGCCGTCCAGCCCGGCGGCCTTGTAGGCGGCATCCCGCTGCTGGCGGAACTGCTCCTCGGCTTCATCCAGGGCCTGTTCGGCCTGCTGTAATTGCAGGGTGGCCAGAATGAGCTGCTGAGAAAGCTCCAGCTTGCCGGTCTCCAGCTGGCTCTGCGCCTTATCCAGCTGCGAAAGAGCGGCGTCCAGCTCCTTTTGGCTGGACTGAGCGGTTTCCAGTTCCTTTTTTAGCTGCGGGATGCGGGGCGCCAGCGCATCGATGGCGGCGTTCAGCTCGGTAATGGTGCCGTAGTCATCCTGCACCTTATCGTGGCTTTCGATCCACTTCTTGCCCTCGGCCTCGCCCAGCAGCGCAATGATCTCTGCGGTGTTTTCCTCGATGGCTTTGGTGGCGTCGGCGATGGCCTTCTCGGCCTCCGCCTTCGCCTCGGTGGCCTGCCGGAAGGTCTCCAGCCGGGCGTTGGCGCGGGTCACCTCCTCCTCGGCAGCCGAGAGCTTTTCCGCGGCGGCAACGGTTTGCGGGTCATTGCGGGTAAGGTAGGCGGTCTGCGCCGCCTGGATGGCGGCAAGCTCGGCTTCGGCGGTATTGAGCTGGGCTTGCAGCCCGGTATTATCGGGGTCCTTCTCCAGCTGTGCCTGGAGGTCGTCCACCTCCGCCTGCTTTTCCTGCTCCTGCCGCAGCAGGTCCTGCCAGCCGGGATCGTCCTTGAGACGCTCCGGTGCGCCGTCCCGCGCTTCTTTGTAGGCGGTTTGCGCGGCTTTCTGCGCATCCTTGGCATTGGTCACATCCTGCTGCAGGGCGGCTTCACTGCTGCCGATCTCCTTGAGGGCGGCTTCGGCGGTCTCCAGCGAGGCTTGGGCGGCTCTCAGCTGGGCACGCAGCTGGGTGCGGGTAAGCTGCAGAGATTGCAGCTCGGCATATTTTACAGCGGAAAGATGAGTACGGGCGTAATCTTCACTGGCATTGTAGCTATCGCGCAGATTTACCATGTTATCGTACTGGGCCAGCACGGCCTGAATGGCCTTGACCTCCGCCGAGGTGAGGGTGGAGCCGAGGGAGGCCTGATCCTTGGCATCGGCCAGCTGCTGGGCAGCGGCCACCAGCTGGGCATAGGCGGTGCCGCTTTGCTCCTCCAGCTTCTTTTTGGCGTCGTTAATCTGCCTGCGAGAATCCTTGAGCTGCTTTTCGGCATCGGCCAGGGAGCTATCAATGGCCGCCAGTACCTTGTCATTCAGCTCATCGATTTTGGCTTGATCCAGCTCCACACGGATCTGGCTTTCCACCAGACCGCTGCCGGAAACGGACGCCACGCCATCCACCCGCTCCAGTGCCGGGATGACGGTGGAGGAGGTAAACTGAGAAAGCTCCTCCCGGGCCATATTATCGCTATCCACCGCCAATACCATGATGGGCAGCATATCGGGATTGATCTTCATGAGCACCGGGCTGCCGGCGGCCTCGGGCAGGGAGTCGGCGATCTGATCAAGGCTGGCGTTCATTTCGATCATGGCGGAATCCATGCCGGTGCCTTCCTCAAATTCCAGCACCACGATACTGACATTTTCCTGCGAGATACTGGTGATATTCTTGACGCCGCTGGTGGTAGCCAGGGCGCTTTCCAGCGTTTTGGTCACGCTTTGCTCCACCTGCTCCGGACTGGCGCCGATGTAGGTGGTATAGGCGATGGCATAGGGCAGATCCATATTCGGCAGGAGGTCGGTGGTCATATTGATGAAGGACATGACACCGAGGATAAGCACCAGCATCACGCAGACGAATACGGTCATGGGCTTTTTGACACTGAGACGAGACAGCATAGAGGATTCTCCATTTCCGGGGGATAGATGTTCCGACCGACCGGTCGGTCGGGGATTTCTAATCTTATTTTAGCGCAAAACGGGACGAACGCAAGAGGAAAGATATTAACATTTCGTAAAGGTTATAGCATCGGCGCGGGAGAGTATGCTATAATAACCATGGACATTGCAGGAAGCCGGGTTCGGGCGGCCCCGCGCGGGAGCCGAAGGCTCCCGAAGGGCGCCCCCCACAGGGGGGCGCCCCAGCCCGGCGGAGCCAGGCACGGGGCCGCCCGAATGCCAGCCTGCACCCCCAAAGGAGGTAACCGCCATGTATCACATCCTGGTCGTGGATGACGAAGCCAAGATCCGCGAGATCATTAAAAAATACGCAGTATTCGAGGGCTATCGGGTCACCGAGGCCGCCAATGGCATGGAGGCCATCGACCTGTGCCGCACCGAGCCGTTCGATCTCATCATCATGGATGTGATGATGCCAGAGCTGGACGGCTTTTCCGCCTGCCGCGAAATCCGCAAATACAACCGCACGCCCATCATCATGCTTTCCGCCCGCGGCGAAGAATATGACCGCATCCACGGCTTCGAGCTGGGGATCGATGACTATGTGGTCAAGCCCTTTTCCCCCAAGGAGCTGATGATGCGGGTGGCCGCCATCATCAAGCGCAGCGGCGGCGAGGAAAACAACCGTTTTGTTTTTGAGGGGCTGACGGTGGATTTTACCGCGCGGCTGGTTTTCATTGACGAGCAGCGCATAGAGATGTCTCCCAAGGAGTACGGCCTGTTTTTCTATATGGTGCGCAACCGCGGCGTGGCCCTGACCCGCGAGCGGCTGATCCACGATGTGTGGGGCTATGATTTTTACGGCGACGACCGCACGCTGGATACCCATGTAAAGCTGCTGCGCAAGAGCCTGGGCCGGTACAGCCGGTGCATTATCACGCTAAGAGGAGTTGGGTACCGCTTTGAAACTGTGGCAGAGCCGGAAAGCGATGCAGACGGAGACGCCAACTGAGTCCTCCCCTGCCCCGCAGCATAAGCAAAGCCGTTTTTCCCACCTGGGCATCCGCTGGAGACTGGTGGGCAGCTTTGCTATGTTTGTGGCGCTGCTGCTGATGCTGCTGTGGCTTTTGCAGATCGTCTTTTTGGAGAGCTTCTACAAATCCATCAAGACCAGCTCCATTAAAAATACCGCCGAGGAAGTAGCCGCCAGCATCAATGATGAGAACTTTTACACCGAGGTGAACCGTCTGACCCGCCAGGATCTCATCTGTGTCCACATCGTGCGGGAGGACGGCACCCCGGTACTGACCTCCGGCAACCAGCCCTCCTGCATCCTGCACATGCTGCTTACCGATCAGGCGGCGCTGCTGTTCCGGCAGGCGCAGGAAAACGGCGGCACCGTGCTGGAAAACTATCAGCTCCTGGAGCTTTCCCCCGCCATGCAGAGCAAAGCAACCGCCCAGGCCGCCTCCACCGAGCAGCTGCTGTACGGCATTCTGACCACGCGCGGAGAGGACGAAGGCGCCGAGCCGGTCATGGTCATGGTGGATGCCACCATCACGCCCATCAATACCACGGTGGAAACACTGCGGGCCCAGCTGGTCATCATCACGGTCATCATGACGGCGTTTTCCATCCTGCTGGTGCTGCTGCTTTCCTCCATGATCTCCCGTCCCATCACCCGCATTACCAAAAGCGCCAAGCAGTTGGCCACCGGCGATTACGGCACGCAGTTTACCGGCGGCACCTACCGGGAGGTCACCGAGCTGGCCGACACCCTAAACTATGCCAGCCGGGAGCTGAGCAAGGTGGAACATCTGCGGCAGGAGTTCATCGCCAATGTGAGCCACGACCTGCGCACCCCGCTGACCATGATCACCGGCTATGCCGAGGTAATGCGCGATCTGCCGGGTGAAAATACCCCGGAAAATGTGCAGATCATCATAGATGAGGCCCGCCGGCTGACTGATTTGGTCAATGATTTGCTGAATCTTTCCCGGCTACAAAGTGGCGCGCAGACCCCCGAACCGGAGCCGCTCAATCTCACCAAGATGATCCGCGGCATTATGGGGCGGTACGCCAAGCTGGTGCTGCATGACGGCTACGCCATCACGCTGGAAGCGGACGGCGACGCCATGGTGATGGCCGACCGGCTGCGCATGACCCAAGTGCTGTATAATCTCATCAATAACGCCATCAACTATGCCGGGGCCGACCGGGCCGTACTGGTGCGCCAGACCATCGAGAATGGGACTGTGAAGGTGGAGGTCATCGACCACGGCGAAGGCATTCCGGCCGAGAGCCTGCCCTATGTGTGGGACCGCTACTACAAGGTGGATAAAAACCACCGCCGCTCCACCGTGGGGGCCGGGCTGGGACTTTCCATTGTAAAGGGCGTGCTGGAGGCCCACGGCGCCGAATACGGCGTAGCCAGCACCCTGGGCGAGGGCAGCGATTTCTGGTTCCGGCTGCCGCTGCTGCCGCCCGATGCCGCTTTAACCGCCGAAAGTGAAGAAAATCATTCCGATTTTTCCTGATTTCTTCACACAGCCATCACATTGGCCGTATATGATAAAGGTGTGGAATAAATAAGGGCGCACAGCCCGGCCGAAGGTTTTTCTTTCTCCTCCTTATCTTCATCCTTCTTTATACTTTTTCGTTTTGTCCTCATTTTCTTTTCCCTTCGGCTCATTCCCCAAGCTCCTGCGCCGGCTGCAAACGGCCGCAGGAAACAGTTTTACCAGGAGCTCCCGCACTGTAACAGGTGCGGGAGCTTTTTTGCGTTCTTTAATATTTTATGAATTCACCGTGAACTGCGTTGACTATATAGAGGCAAAATGGTATGCTGACTGTATTAGCTCCAGTAGTACAGTTTGCTGCAAAGTTTTTTTGCATTTTTTGTTTTTGGATGCAATAAAATCCATCAAACTGTACACTTATTTTAGTGAAATATGATTTTTCTGCGAGAGGGGGAAAAAATGTGCAATACATGGTGGAGACCAAAAATCTCCGCAAGGTGTACCGGACCGGCGATGAAAAGGTAGTCGCTCTGGATAATATCGACCTGACCATCGAGCAGGGGCAGGTGTGCTGTATACTGGGTACCTCCGGCAGTGGTAAATCCACCCTGCTGAACCAGCTGGCCGGGCTGGAAAAGCCCACCCGCGGCACGGTAAAAATCAAGGGAGAGCTGATCTCCAAGATGAGCGAAAAGCAGCTGGCGGTGTTCCGGCAGAAGCACATCGGATTTGTGTTCCAGTCCTACAATCTCATTCAGGGGATGACCGCTGTGGAAAATGTGGCCATGCCGCTGATGTTCCGCCGGGTGTCCCGCAAAAAGCGTGAGGAAGCCGCCCGTGAAATGCTAAAGCAGGTGGGACTGGGCGAGCGCATGGACCACCGTCCCAATGAAATGAGCGGCGGCCAGCAGCAGCGCGTGGGCATTGCCCGCGCCTTTGTTACCAATCCCGAGGTGGTATTTGCCGATGAACCCACCGGCAACCTGGATACCAAAACGACCAAAGAGGTCATGGAGATGTTCCTGCGGTTTGCCCGGGAAAAGGGCACCACGATCATACTGGTGACACACGACCGCAGCCTGGCAGAATACTGCGACCGCATCGTGACCATCTCCGATGGACGCATCATTTCCAATGAGGACCACCGCCATGCCAAGGCGATCCAAGACCCTCCTGCCGCCCCTGCCGAGGAGCTGCCGGAGACCCTGCAATTTACCGATAACACACTGGCCGCCGGCCAAGGAGGAGTATGACTGTGAAAAAGATGAGCAAGATCCTGACATTTATTCTGGTGCTGGCCATGGTGCTGGGCACCGTGGCGATGGCAGACCAGTCTGATGGCACCAATACTGGCAATACCACAAATGATACATATACCATTACAGCCGGAAGCTTTGAAAATGGAACACTGACCATCAAGTACGATTCTACCCAATCCCCTCTCACCGCCGGTGCCACATCTAAAGCCATTGCAAAAGGCACCGAGGTTACTATTCTGGCTGAACCCAAAGCCGGATATGAATTGGTTGCCCTTAATTACACTATTGGTGAAACTACAACCGATATTAAAACAGTCGGCAAATTCACCCTGACCGGTGATGCAACCATTACCCCTGTATTCCAGGCCAAGAGCACCCTGGGCGGCGAAAAGACCGCTGACAGTTTCCGGCTGGATGCTATTTGCAGCGGCAGCTACTACTGGCAGATGTACCACAAGGACATGGCCAATAACAAGAAGTACACCAAATATCCCGGTTCCCCTGCGGATAAGGTCAATCCCAGCTCCGAGATCGTAAAGGGCAACTATGTTGATTTGACCCTGTATGTTACTGACAATGACTTTTTGAATCTTTGCAGCTCCACCGGCTACAGCAAGGATAATTTCTCGGTTACCACCCCTGGCGACAGCAGCTTCCTGGCTGGCTCCGGCGCCGGTGCTGAAATTGGAAAATGGACAGTAGGCAGCACCGATAAAGGTATGGTAATCCAGCTGACCGGCGTATACTATGTGGGCGGCAGCGATAACACCCTGAAGCTTATCATTACCCAGGGCAACTACAATGCTATTGTAACCTGCAAGATCGATAACGCCACCATCGTGCCGGAAAAGGAAAACGACAAAAAGCCGGATGAGGAGACTACCGCAGCGCAGCCCTATGTCATCATCAGCAGCTACAGCTACGGCAAGGGCGACCTGGTGGCCGGTGAGACCCGCAATATCACCATGACCTTCCGCAATACCAGCAAGACCATGGCCGTGGAAAACATGATGGTGACCATGACCCTGCCCGATGCCATGATGCTGACCAGCAGCTCCAATTCCTTCTACATCGAATCGCTGGCAGCCGAGGGCACCATCACCAAGACCGTGAATGTGACCGTGAAGCCCACTGCGGCGGCCCAGTCCCATTCCATGACCGTTGATTTTACCTATGACTACCTGGATAACGGCGTGCGCCGCAATGCCAAGACCACCGAGACCATCAGCATGCCGGTGCTGCAGGTGGACCGCTTTACCGTGACCGGCATCGACCTGCCCCAACAGATCTTCATAGGCGAGGAAAATAACCTCTCCGTCAACTTCGTCAATAAGAGCCGTACCGATATCTACAATCTTTCCGCCAAGCTGAACTGCGAGGGGCTTTCCAATAACGGCGAGGAGCAGTATCTGGGCAACCTGGCCTCCGGCACCACCTCCAGCGCCGATTTCTACATCACCGGGAATGAAAAGTGCGAGCTGGTGGGTGAGGTCATCATCACCTACGAGGATACCAACATGAACCAGCGCACCGTTTCGGTGCCCTTTACCACGCAGGTGACCAGCTACGAGGATGTATGGGGTCCCAGCAATCCCAGCGTCGACCCCGGTATGGATCCCGGCACTGACCCCGGCATGGAAGAGCCTGCGGGTTTCCCGTGGTTCTGGGTCATCGGTGGTGTGGTGGTAGTGGCTGCCGGCGTATTCGTGTACCTGAAGCTGCGTAAAAATAAAAAGGAGAGCGTAGAAGAAGATGAGGATATCTGACCTTCTGAGCGTCTGCCTGCGAAACCTGACCCGCCGCCGGGTGCGTACCGCCCTGACCGTTATCGGCGTTGTCATCGGCGTGTGCGCCATCATCTTGATGGTCTCACTCGGCATCGGTGCGCGGGAATCCATGATGCAGATGCTGCAAGAGTGGGGCGATCTTACCATCATCAATGTCTACAATTACGGCGGAGGCGAGACCAAGCTGGACGATAAAGCCCTCTCCAAAATACAGGCGATGGATCATGTACAGATCGCGACCCCGTTTTACAGCAGCCGGGTCAGCTTCCGGCTGAAATCCCGCAACGGGCGCTATGCGGCCTATACCAATATCATCGGCATCTACCCCGAGGCGTTTGACGCTCTCGGCTATAAATTGAGCGACGGCACCTCTTTTGCGGACAGCAAAAAGGATTACGGCATGGTGGCGGGCGCCAATGTGGCGTATTCCTTCCGGGATACCAAGAAAAAACGCAATAACTATGTGGATCGCAACCAGACCGACGCCATGGGCAACCCCAAAAAGCCCTTTGTGGATATGATGAAGGATAAGCTGGTTTTGTACAGTGAAAGCTATGACAACAACGGCAACCTGAAAAAAGGCCTGGAGGTCACCCCCAATGTGACCGGCGTGATGGTGGAGGACTGGAACAAGGGCTGGGAGACCAGCGAATGCATCCTGATGGACATCAACCAGCTGAAGGCGCTGGAGCAGAAATACTATAAGATCAGCGGTGAAAAGGCTCCAGACACCACCAACTATGATGAGGTACGGGTCAAGTGCGTAGACGCTGCATCGGTTGCCGCAGTGCAGCAGTCCATCACCGATATGGGCTTCCAGTGCTCCTCGATGGAGGATACTCGTAAGATGTTCGATGAACAACTCACCATGATCCAGACCATGCTGGGCGGTCTGGCGGCTATCTCTCTGTTTGTCGCCGCCATCGGCATTGCCAATACCATGGTCATGTCCATCTATGAGCGCACCAAGGAGATCGGCGTCATGAAGGTGCTGGGCGCCGAGCTGGGCGCCATTCGCGCCATGTTCCTCACCGAATCCGCTATGATCGGTCTGATCGGCGGCGTGGTGGGCGTTGGGCTCAGCTTCCTGATCAGCTATCTGTTAAACAATGTGCCGATCGTAGCAAACCTTCTGGCATCGCTGGGGCTCAGCTTCGGCAACGGCGGGGCGGTTTCCATCATTCCGTGGTGGCTGGTGCTGCTGGCAATGGTCTTTTCGATGATGGTCGGCGTTGTTTTCGGTTTTATCCCTGCCAACCGCGCTGTTAAGATCTCCGCTTTGGAGGCCATTCGGCACGACTAAACCTACTGCAATGAAAAAGCCCCTTCGGGGGCTTTTCTCTTTGTGCCGCCCGTGGTATAATTTGAGACAGAACCGGACTGGGCGGCACAGGGCGCGGGGCGCTCCGGACGGAGGCCGGAGCCACGGCCCGTAGGGCCGTGTAAGGCCGCCCGCAGGGCGGCCTGCCCCGCGCTCCCCATACCTGCCCGCTGCATCCACTCTGCCAAGGAGGGAAACACCATGCCACACGATCTGCAAGCCAGCCTTGCCGCCTATCGGCCCTACAATGAGCAGGAGCAGCACGATCTGCCGCTGCTGCTGGCCGCGCTAAAGCAGCCGGATAGCTTTACCCGGCAGAATGAAACCGCCCATTTTACTGCATCAGCCTGGGTGGTGAACCCCGCGCGGGATAAGGTGCTGATGATCTATCACAATATCTACAATAGCTGGAGTTGGACCGGCGGCCATGCCGATGGAGAGACCGACCTTTTGGCGGTCGCATTGCGGGAGGTAACCGAGGAAACCGGGCTGCAAACGCTCCGCCCCGTCAGTCGTGAACTGTTCTCGGTCGAGATCCTTACCGTGGATGGACACGAAAAACGAGGGAGGTATGTCCCCTCCCACCTGCATCTCAATTGCACCTATCTCATCGAAGCCGATGATACCGAGCCGCTGCGGGTAAAGCCCGATGAAAACAGCGGTGTGCGGTGGTTCGCCCCGCGAGAGGCGCTGGCCGCCTGCACCGAACCCTGGATGCGCGACCGTATCTACCAAAAGCTCATCGAAAAAAACACCCAGTATAAATAAAAGGAGGGACTGTCATGAAGCCGCATGAAACCACCGCCCAGTGCGTGGAGCGCAAGCTGGGGCGCAAGCTCCGCCTCATCCGCGTGGCGCGCGGGGAGGAACCGGCCGATATCGTATTCAAAAACGCCACCTATCTCAATGTATTCAGCAATGACTTCTGTCATGGGGATATCGCTGTTTCCGATGGTCTCATCGCCGGCATCGGCAGCTACCACGGCAGCAAAGAGGTGGATGTCTCCGGCAGCTTTGTCTGCCCCGGCCTCATCGATGCCCACATCCACCTGGAAAGCAGCCTGGTCTCCCCTGCCGAGTTTGCCCGAGCGGTCATCCGCCACGGCACCACCACTGTCATCACCGATCCGCACGAGATCGCCAATGTCATGGGAGTGGATGGCATCCGCTATATGCTGGAGGCCACCGAGGGCCTGCCGGTGGATGTCCACTTTATGCTGCCCAGCTGCGTGCCCGCCACGCCGTTGGATGAAAGCGGCTGCACGCTGGATTATCAGGCCATCGATGACCTGTATGACCACCCTAGAGTTCTTGGCCTGGCGGAAATGATGAACTATGTCGGTGTCATCAATGGCGACCCAGCAGTCATCAGCAAAATCCTGGCCAGTCAGGCCCACCACAAAAAAATCGATGGCCACGCACCCGATCTCTCCGGCGCCGATCTCAACGCCTATATCGCCGCCGGCGTCTATTCCGATCACGAGTGCAGCACCTGCCAGAATGCGCTGGAAAAGCTGCAGCTCGGCCAGTTCATCATGATACGGGAGGGCACCGCCGCCCAGAATCTGCGGGCACTCCTGCCGCTGCTCAATCAGCAGTACTACTCCCGGTGCATGTTTGCCACCGATGATAAACACCCCCTGGATCTTTTGCAGGGCGGCCACATCGATTATATCATCAGGGAAGCCATTGCCTGCGGCGTTGATCCCATCATTGCCATCAAGGTGGCCAGCCATCAGGCAGCCCGCTATTTCCTGATGAACAACAAAGGCGCCATCGCCCCCGGCTACCTGGCCGACCTGGTGGTCTTCGATAACTTCCGTCACTTCAATATCCAGGAGGTGTATAAGCGCGGCCGCTGCATCTTTGCGGATGGCGAGGTTCTACCCTTTGACGCGCCCGCGGTGGAGCCCAGCCTTTCCCGCCGCGCGCACGAGACCTTCCGCATCGCGCCAGTCACGCCGCAGCAGCTGGCCGCCGGAGATCTGCCGGTCATCGGCATCGTCCCGGGCGAAATCATCACCCAGAACCTTGGCCGGGCGGCTGCCCCCGATCCCACCCATGATATCCTAAAGATCGCCGTAGCGGAGCGCCACCATGGCACCGGGCACATTGGCCTGGGATACATTAAAGGTTACGGCCTGCGGCAGGGCGCTGTGGCCACCAGCTTTGCCCACGATTCCCATAATATCATCGCCGTGGGCGCTGATGACGCCAACCTGGCCTTTGCCATCAACCGCATTGCCGAAATGCAGGGCGGCACCGTAGTCGTGCACGAGGGCAAGGTCATCGCTGAGCTGCCGCTGCCGGTGGCTGGCCTAATGAGTGACGCCCCGCTGGAGGAGGTAAACGACCTGCTGGAGCAGGCCAAGGCCGCCGCCCACCACATGGGTGTTTCCCCGGGCATCGATCCCTTTATGACCCTCTCCTTTATGAGCCTGCCGGTCATTCCCGCCCTCAAGATCACCACCCACGGGGTCTTTGATGTGGAACAGTGGAAATACATCTGATTTTTCTTGCAGAGCCGTGTCCTTCCCCCCTGTGGGGCGGGCACGGCTTTTCCATTTAGGGCTTTTTGCAGGGGGCATGGCGGGCGCCCGCACCCTATCTCGCCTCCATTTGTGTACCTCCTCCAAAAACAAATGCCAATCCCCTGTAAACATTGTCTTTCCTTTCGCCCTTTTATGTGCTAAAATATTGCATTATAAGGAGCGTTCCACCGATACGGTCGGGCCAGCCCTTCCGGGCAGCCCTCCCCCGCTCCGGTACGCCCCTGCCAAATCTCTGCAAAAGGAGTGACAGTGTGTGAATTTTTCCGTCAATAGCCCCATCCTGTTCGTACTGGCCGGTGTTATCATTCTGGCCGTGCTGCTGCAGTCGGTCTTTTTCCTGGTGCGTGCCATCCACCGCAGCAAGGAGATCGGCATGGACCAGCAGAAGCTGCGCAAGACCATGGTCACCGCCGGCGTTTTCACCATCGCCCCGGCCGTCGCCATCGTCATCAGCGTCATCACCCTCTCCAAGGACCTCGGCCTGCCGCTGCCCTGGCTGCGCCTTTCGGTGGTCGGCTCCCTCTCCTACGAGACCATTGCCGCCACCAACGCCGAAAGCGCCATGGGCCTCACCTTTGGGCAGGTTTCCGCCCTTACCGCTTCCCAGTATGTCACCATCGCCTGGGTCATGACCATCAGCATCATGCTGGGCATCTGGCTGGTACCGCTCATCGGTAAAAAGCTGCAGGGCGGCATGACCAAGATAGAAAACCGTGATAAGCGCTGGGGCGATATTCTCTCCTCCGCCCTGTTCATCGGTATGATCGCCGCTTTCCTCGGCTATGTGTTCTGCGATTTCGGCACCATCTTCCACGGCGATCCCTCCGGCCTTATCCCGGTATGCGTCATGATCGTTTCCGCCGTTATTATGGCGCTGTGCGGCCTTATCATGAAAAAAACCGGCTGGCACTGGGTGGGCGATTACGCCCTGCCGATGAGTCTTATTCTCGGCATGGCCTCCGCCATTCCCATCACCGGCTGGCTGTCCTAAGGGAAAGGAGGATCACACCATGAAAAAAGCAAATATGACTTATATGGATTCCGTCCATCACTACGGCCGCGTCTGGAACCTTTCGATGATGGTTCTGCTGCTGATGTTCCCCGCCGCCGTCTCTATCATCTTCCACGCCCCTGCCGATGGCAAGGGCCTCCTGATGGGCCTCATCGCCACCGCCCCCATGTACTGGGCGGTCGGATTTATTGAAACGCTGACCTATGTGCCCATGCTGGGCGCAGGCGGCAGCTACCTCTCCTTCGTCACCGGCAATATCAGTAATCTCAAGCTCCCCTGTGCCCTCAACGCCCTGGAGCAGGCCGATGTGAAAGCCAACAGCGAGGAAGGCGAGATCGTTTCCACCGTGGCCATTGCCGTTTCCAGCATCGTCACCACCGTCATCATCATTCTGGGCGTCATTCTCATCATCCCGCTCACCCCGGTGCTGGAAAGCCCCGCCCTAGCCCCCGCCTTCGCGCAGATCCTGCCCGCCCTGTTCGGCGGCCTGGGTGTGGTGTTCATCTCAAAGAACGCCAAGCTCTCCATCGCCCCCATCTGCCTGATGCTGGTTCTCTTCATCTTCGTTCCCGCCCTCAATTCCAGCACCGTCGGCATTATGGTGCCGGTCAGCGTGCTGTTTACCGTGGGGGTGGCCCGCATCCTGTATAAAAAGGGGATCCTGTGATCCCATAAAATACTGCAAGGAGGTTTTCTGTCATGATCGTTCTGTATATCATATTGGCCGTTCTCGTCCTGCTGCTGGCTGTGGTGCTGCTGCACACCGCGGCGTTCCACCCCAAGGCCGAAGCCTTCAGGACCTATGCCCCCGTTGAGTTTGACCGCGAAGCCGCTGTAACCAATCTTCAGCGGCTCATCCGCTGCCGCACCGTCAGCTACACCGATGCCTCCAAGGAGGACCCGGCGGAATTCGAAAAGCTCATCGCCCTTTTGCCGGAGCTGTACCCCCATGTCTACGAAAAATGCACCCTCACCCGCCTGCCGGACCGCGGCCTGCTGTTCTACTGGGCGGGCAAGGCCCACGATGAGGCTTCGGTCATGATGGCGCACTTTGATGTTGTCCCGGTGGAGGAGGAGAACTGGAAAAAGCCCCCCTTCGAGGGCATCATTGAGGACGGCGTGCTGTGGGGACGCGGCACCCTTGATACCAAGGTCACCTTTAACGGCGTGCTGACTGCCGCCGATCATCTGATTGCGCAAGGCTTCCAGCCGGAGCAGGACATTTACTTTGCCTTCTCCGGTCAGGAGGAGATCAACGGCCCCGGCGCCGTCAATATCGTCCACTGGTTCCAGGAGCACAATATCAATATCCAGCTGGTGGTGGATGAAGGCGGCGCGGTGGTCGAAGATGTCTTCCCCGGCGTCAAGCAGCCCTGCGCCCTCATCGGTATTGCCGAAAAGGGCATGATGAACCTGGAATACAGCGTTTCCTCCGCCGGCGGTCACGCCTCCGCGCCCAAGCCCCACACCCCCGTGGGAGTACTGGCGGATGCCTGCTGCAAGGTGGAAAATCACCCCTTCCCCATGCACATCACCGCCCCGGCCGCCAAGATGTTTGATACCCTCGGTCGCCACTCCACCTTCCTTTACCGCATGATCTTCGCCAACCTGTGGCTGTTCGGCGGTATTCTGGATAACCTGTGCAAAAAGCAGGGCGGCGAGCTGAACGCCCTGATGCGCACCACCGTCGCCTTTACCCAGATGCAGGGCAGCAAGGCCAGCAATGTCATCCCGCCCAGCGCCTCCATGGTCAGCAACATGCGGCTCAATCCCGCCGATACCATGGAGAGCGCCATGGAATACATCCGCGGGGTCATCGGCAATGACGCCGTAACGCTGCGCTGCGTCGAGGGCATGAATCCCAGCCCCATCAGCGAGACCGACTGCCCCGCATGGGATAAGGTCGCCTCCGCCGTAGCGGGCACCTGGCAGGGCTCTCTTGTTTCCCCCTACCTGATGGTACAGTGCAGCGACAGCCGTCATTACGGCCCCGTCAGCAACCATGTTTACCGCTTCTCCGCCATGGATCTCACCGCCGAGGAGCGCAGCACCATCCACGGCAACAATGAGCGCATCCGCACCGAAGTCATCGGCCGTGCGGTGGAGTTCTACATCCGCCTGATGAGCCAGTGCTGACCCCCATAACGCCATAAAATCACCCCCGGCCGTTTTGGCCGGGGGTATTTTCCACGCTTTTATTTATTTTGCGGTAGAAGCAGAGTAATATATCACACCGACCCCTGCTACCCATGTATCGCCGCTGTCGCTGCACTCACCAAGCTTTTCCCCCTGCTTTACCGTATCGCCGGGCTTCAGTGTCACATTTTTCAGGTGTCCGTACAGGATCGCGCTGCCGTCCTCATGCCGGATCAATACCGGCTGCCTGCCCATAAGACCGATCCATCGCTCCTTGTACTCCGGCGGAGTCTGTTCCACCACGCCGTCCCGCATGGCCACCGCCGCAGTCCCGGCCGGCGCTTCAAAAAGGCGGTAGGTAGGACAGCTTGTCCCTATTACTCCTTGGGTCATTGTTCTGTTTTTCACCGGGGCAATATATGCGCTGTCCTCTGTCCATTCCTCGGTTTCCATGGGCAGAATGGGGGTATCGTATGCGTTGCGGCCTACCGTAAAGCCCGTCACGGTTCCGTCCCGGGCGGTCTTCAGCGTTATATCCTCCTCCCGCACCAGACTGAACTCAATGCCGAAAACTCCCGAAGAACCGTTTCCGAAATTTCCGCTGTCTCCCGTTGTTCCCAGCTGCGTATAAGCGATCACTTCATCGCCCGCCTGCACATAAATCTCCTCGCAATGGGCATATACCGCATACAGTCCGTTTTCCTGCCGTATTAGGATGCACCGGCCCATTCCCTGGTTCCAGCCCTTCTCCGCAGTATATACGACCGTTCCGGCCTGCAGTGCAGTAAACGGGGTCCCTTTCTGTCGGCTGTAGAATGCCGTCACACCCTGAACCGGTTCCTCAAGTCTGTATCCGGCAAACGGCTCCCTGTAATAATATCGGTCAAATATCTCCTCAAAAGCCGGTTCGTCCTCCGCTGCGGGGGATTGCCGCAAAAGGTTGACTCCGCCGCAGTAGATCGCCTCGATCTCCTCCGGCGCTATGGCCCTGCAGAATATCATCTTCATTTCTGTTTTTCTTGCCGTTTGATTCCCGTCTCTGCTTCTCAACTCGACCTCCGTACCGTCTTTCAAATACACAGCCCAGCCCTGCGACAGGTCTATCAGTCGGTCTACCGTAATCTCCATCGAGACCGGAGAGCATTTCACCGTTACGCCCTCCGCTGCATCCAGCCCCACACTCTCCACCGTCTGCGGGATATCAAAGCTGACCTCCCATTCGGCGTCGTAGTCCGGCACCCGCTGCCATCTTCCCGGCTGGATAAATTGCAGGTTTGGCAGCTCCTCCTCCGCCACATCATAATAAATCACATGGTAGTAAATACCACCAGACCCACCGACATTCTCCACACTCTCCCCTGTGCTGTCGCATAGGACTCCATGGGGCGGGCTGTTTGGTTCATAACGGTCCTCCCTGTAGCGCGAAAAAACATACAGCCTGCCATCTTCATAGTACGCCATATCAATGGTTTGCACCACTTCACCATCGGTGTTGCACACCTCATAGCTGCCCTCACCGTCACCTATCATCTGCGGGTAGTTTGAGATCCACTCGTCAAGATCTACCCCCTTGCGCACGGCGCTGTCGCACAGCGCTTTCATATCCACCTTCGCAATAAAGGTATCTCCCGTCCGTTCCAGATGTCCCAGCCCGCTTACCCGCAGGTGGGCGGTGCTGCCCCGCATGGCGTCGTTCCAGTCCGCCACCAGATAGCCGCACAGAATATTGCTCTTTTCCTTGGGGGGCTGCGCCGAGAAGATCACCCCGCCGCCTGCATCCACACTCGCCTCCCCGAAGTCCAGCCAGCCATCCACGGTGCTCCTCTCCCCGAAGATCGCCGCGGGTGCCTGCATCTCCCACAGCAGGTACAGCACCCGTTCATCCGCCAGCGCCTCCGTCACCGTAAAGGTGATGTCCCCGGCATCCACCTGCACCGCCAGCGGCTCGGTGTTTTCCTCCACTCCCTTGGTCGGGGTACCCAGTATGTCTTTCCAGCCAAAGTATTTCCCCGCCGCCACCGCCGTAGCGGTCAGCAGCACCACAGCGGCCGCCAGAGGCAGTACCCGCCGCAGCCACAGCACCCTGTTTCCCTTGCGGGGAATGCTCGCTTCCTCTATCATATCTGCCGGGACCTCGCCCAGCAGCTCCCACAGTTCCTTTCGCATCATAGCGTGATCTCCTCCTTTTCCAGCTCGTTGCGCAGGTCGCGCCGCAGCCGCTCCAGTATGCTCCTGGCCCGCCGCGGGGAAATGCCGCTGTGTGCAGCCGCCGTTTTTACCGGCTCCGCCCACCAGTACCGCCGGAGGAACAGTATCCGTTCCTCCGGGGTCAGTCCCCGCAAAAAGCGCTCCAGCGCTGCCGCTATGGCCCTGCGCTCCCAATGCTGCTCCGGGGTGTCCCGGTCGGGCAGCATCTCGCCCAGCTCCTCCCAGATCAGCGTCATTTCTCCGCCGCCCCGTTTCAAGCGGTTCTGTTTTTGCAGCCGGTTCAGCGCCAAATTGCGGGTAATGCGTCCCAGATAAGCCGCCAAACTTCTCGGCTCCTCCGGCGGGATACTGTTCCATGCGCGGTGCCATGTATCGTTCACACATTCTTCGGCGTCCTGCCTGTTCCGCAGGATATTTCGGGCGATGGTGCCGCACAGGGCGCCGTACTGCCGCTCGGTTTCGGTTAAAGCTGTTTCGCTTCGTTCCCTGTACAGCCGCAGAATTTCCTCGTCCTTCATGCTCCTGCCTCCTTTCGTTTGGGTTGAAGTACTTCACCCTTATTGACCGCGTTTTTTCTCCCCCGGCCGGCTCTTTTCAGAGTCTTTCTATCCGCGCACCACGGTGGGCGCCCCTCCGCTTTTGTCGTGCTGACCCTGACGGGCAGCCCTCCCCGCTGCGGCGCGCCCGCCTTCCCACTGTCCCCATCTTTCGGGTTATTAAAAAAGCCCGCCAAGCGGCAGGCTTTCTTTTTTCTCAATAAAACTTCAGTAAATTGGTGTAATGCTCCGGCAGCACAATACCCTCGGTGGTGTGCACCCGCATTCCATCGCGGAACACCAGCATAGTGGGCAGGTCCTTCACATGGAAGCGCTCCCCCAGCGCGATATCATCGGTCACATTGATGCGGCACACCTTCACATCGTATTGCTCCGCCTCCATCAAAAATTTCTGATAGACCGGCTCCATGGCCGCCGCAAAGGGGCTGAACCCCGCCGTAAAGTACAGGTAGGTCTTGCCCTCCCGGGTGATGCTATCCACATTTTTGCTGTTTATCTCCACCATCTGCATGGTCAGTCACTCCTTTTCGCTGTGAATTCCGTCCCTATTTTACCACGATTCTGCCCAAAAGAAAACCTTTTCCCGGCGAATTTCGCTCATTTGCTTGCATTCCTACCCAAAACAATGTAACATAGAAGTACCAAGAAACTTCTTTTAGGAGGTCTGTCACATGGGCAAGTTTGTTATGAAGGAAACCAAAAACGGCGGCGTTAAGTTCGACCTGAAAGCCGGCAACGGCGAAGTCATCGCCACCTCCGAGGCATATTCCGGCGATGCCGCCTGCAAAAAGGGCATCGAGAGCGTGCGTAAAAATGCCGTAGAAGCCAAGCTGGAAGACCAGACCGTTGAGGGCTTCGAGACCGTCACCAACCCCAAGTTTGAGGTTTACACCGATAAAGCCGGTGAGTTCCGCTTCCGCCTCAAGGCCCGCAATGGCGAGATCATCGCCACCTCCGAGGGCTACAAGGCCAAGGCCAGCTGCCTCAATGGCATTGAGAGCGTCCGCAAGAATGCCCCTGACGCCCCCATTGTAGTAGCCGAATAAGTTTTTCCCGCCAAAAGAGCGGCCCCACCGCAGGGGTCGCTTTTTCTGCCTTCCGGCCGGTTTGCGCGGCCCGCAAGCTTACGGCCCGCAGGGCACCCCGGCTTCGCCGGGGTTAGG
>ENA-UOOA01001876-UOOA01001876.1-human-gut-metagenome-genome-assembly--contig:-P61old-NODE-1876-length-31827-cov-12.839009_pt1 | contig 31827 bp, 36 predicted proteins | sample MGYA00242467_ERZ724014 | MGnify/ENA metagenome assembly ERZ724014 | reverse complement strand
ATGTCGCCGATGTGCTCCATCATGGCGGCGATGGCGATGGGGGCCATCACCAGGATGGAGGTGATGTCGAACTTGGCGATGACGAACTGCTGCAGGCCCACGAAGTCGGCCTCACGCATGGCGGTGAAGTCCACCTGGCCAGTGATCAGGGCCACGATGTAGCTGACCACCACACCCAGCAGGATGGGGATGATCTTGATCATGCCCTTGCCCCAGATGTTGGCCACGATGATGATGGCGATGGCCACCAGCGCCAGCCACCAGCAGCTGGAGGCGTTGGTCACGGCGGTGCCGGACAGGTTCAGACCGATGAGGATGATGATGGGGCCGGTGACGATGGGGGGGAAGAAGCGCATGACCTTCTTGGCGCCCACCAGCTTGAACAGCAGGGCCAGCACCAGGTACAGCAGGCCGGCCACCACCACGCCGCCCAGTGCGTAGGGCAGCTTCTCCTCGCCGGTCATGGTGGCGAACTTGCCGCTGTCCAGATTGGCTACCGCCTGGAAGCCGCCCAGAAAGGCGAAGGACGAGCCCAGGAACGCGGGTATCTTAAACTTGGTGCAGACGTGGAACAGCAGCGTGCCGAGACCGGCGAACAGCAGGGTGGTCTGGATGGACAGGGGCAGGCCGTAGGAGCTTACCAGGATGGGCACCAGCACGGTGGCGCCGAACATGGCGAACAGGTGCTGCAGACCCAGCAGCAGCATACGGGGAACGCCCAGCTCTCTGGCGTCGTAGATGGCCACATGGCCCAGTTCTTTCTTCATGGCGTGATTCCTCTCTTTCATTTGTCTTGTATGTGAAGTTACTTACCAAACTTTGTCATCTGCTTCCCGCGGAGGCCGAAAAAAAAGACCGATGAAAAACATCGGTCAAAAAACGATATCCACAATAGAAACAAAAACAGTGGGAGCGGCTTTGCACTTGGTCTTACGGATGGTGGTCATGGCGCGTTCCCCCTTTCAAAATTTTCTTGACTATTATATCGGCACTCTCTGCAAAAAGCAAGCCCTTTCTTCTCCAAACATCCGCCAATTTTCCCCCGCCGGCTTCGTGGACATTGCACAAATCCATCACAGGGGGCTTATGGCTGTGATAAAGGAGCGGGGCATCCGCTCCTTTATTGCTTATTTTGTGATATCCTCGTCTATCAGCGCCAGGGCCACAGGGCGACCGCCCTCATACACCAGCCGCCAGCAGGCCTGATAGTCGTCCCACGGGACGCAGGAATAGACGTACTGCCCGTCGCCGGTCAGACTGTACCACTCCGCGTCCGTGTCCGCCGTCAGCCCCCACGTTTCGCCGGTGCGCAGGTCAGCGCAGCAGACCGCGCTGCGGTAGTCGCTGTACGCGCTGCTGAGGGCGAAATCTTCGCCGCAGGCGTAATAATTGGCGACAGGCAGCGTCACCGTCCGGTCACCAGAAGGCGAGACGATGTAATAGGTGTCGGTGGAAGTCTGATGACTGCGCAGGAACCACAGGGCGTCCCCCAGTCTGTCGGGATAGGCGTCCACCGCGGCGCCTTCCGGCAGCAGGGAAACGCCGTTTTCTTGCAGATCATAGCGCGCTTCGTTATCCTCTGCCGCCAGCGGAACCAGCTCCAGCTCCCGTTCACCTACCCGGAAGTGCCGTTGAGAGAACATGTGCGTGTCGTAGTAGCCATAGTCGGTGGGCGGCGTGACCTCCTGCCGCTCTTCTCCGGTCATGCCGTCCAGCAGCAGTTGATAGCTCCTGTCATTTTCCCGGTCGTACACCGTCACGATCACGTCATCGCCATACAGCGACAGATGAAGGTTCGTGCAGTTCCCGCCGCCGCGATACAGCGGCGTTCGTTTTTTTGAGGCATGATCCAATACATACAGTGATTTTCCGTCAATATAATACACACCATATTCGTTTACCTGATAGCTGTCGTACCAAAAGGTGCTGAGTATCCGCTCACGCTCCCCCGTCTCCGGGTCATAGCGGTACAGGCCGCGGTGGCGCACATGGTAGTAGTAATCGCCGTCCACCACCTCGCCGATGGAGGCGGCGCAGCCGGTGCGAAGAAAATCGAGATAGTCAAACCGCCGGGCCGTCCAGATACCCAGCACCGCAAGGCACAGACAGGCGGCTGTCACCAGCCACCGCCGCCAGCGGTGGGGCCGCTTCAGCTTGGGATCGCGGGCATCCCGCACGGCGTCGTCGTCCACCTCGCCGATGGCATAGAGCAATGTTTCCGGTCTCATAGCAAGCCCTCCTGTTCCAGCGTCTGCCGCAGCCGCTGCCGGATGCGGTGCAGCATGGATTTCACCTTGCTGACAGAGAAGCCGAAGCGGATGGCGATCTCCGCCATGCTGTCCATGTACCAATAGCGGCACAGGAACACCCGGCGCTCCGCCTGCGGCAAGGCCATAACGAAATCGTTGATCCGCGCCGCCAGCTCGGTGGCCTCCAGCTCCCGCTGCACGTCGCCGCTGCCGTCTACGCATTGGCTCAGTTCCTCCAGCGCCAGCGCCGTTTCGTCGCCGAAGCGCTTTTGGGCGCGGGCGGCCTCCCACCGCTTCAAAGAAATGCGGCGGGTCAGCTTACCCAGAAAGCCCGACAGCCGTTCAGGTCGGTGGGGCGGCATGGCGTTCCACGCGCCCAGCCATGTATCGTTGACGGATTCCTCCGCGTCCTGCTCCTGGCGCAGGATACTTCGAGCGATGGACAGGCAGTAAGGGCCGTATTTCTCCTGACTCCGGTCAATGGCCTGCGGGTCACGCGCCCAGTACAGGGACACGATCTGCTTATCCTCCATGGGCTTCCCTCCCCTCTTATCCTTCTACTCCGGAAAAATGCCCCGTGGTTGCAGCTTGGCGGCAATTTTTTGCTTCCGATACAAAAAAAGAGCCGGGCGGCAGCGCCGTCCGGCTCGGTTCGGTTTTCTGAATGGCCGTTTGGCGGACAGGCCGCGCCCTCACCGGATCTTCAGCACGGCGGAGACCGACAGATCCAGCACCTTTTCCACCTCGCTCATGACGGCGGGGGTGCCGCTCTGGCGGTGCTGCTGCAAAATCAGGAACAGCGGCCCGAACAGCATGGCGTTGATGTAGGCGATGTTGTCAGTCTTCATCAGCCTCCGGGCGATGGTCTCCTGATACACCGCCAGCAGCGGCGGCGAGGGCAGGCTGTTCTCCCGCAGGGCGTCGGCGGTGACGAATTCCGGCGCGTTGATCACCGACAGGAAGAAGTGGGCCTCGCTGGGGTGGGCCAACAGCGTCTGGGCCAACTGGCGCAGGCCGAAAAACAGCTTCTCGCCGGGGGTGCGGCCCATGTCGATGGCCTGCTGCAATCCCTCCTGCAGGCCCTGCCACACCTGGGTATAGATGCACGAGAGCATGTCGGTCTTGTCCTTGTAGTACACATAGGGGGTGCCGGAGCTGATCCCGGCCCGTTTGGCCAGCTTATCAAAGGACAGCGCGGCAAGGCCCTCCTCCATGGTGATCTGGAGGACGGTCTGCACCACCTTATCCCGTTTTGCCGTATCGATCGTTCTCATACCTTGATAATAAACGTCTGTTTATTTATTGTCAAGGTGTTTTATTGTAAAATTTGGAAAAAGAGATGGGGTAAGGCCCCATCTCTTTCAGTTACCGCTCGTCTGCTCCTGCGCGGCAATGACATTTTCCTCCCGGTTCTGCTGGACGACCTTCTGCTGCTGGCGATAGTCCTGCTCCGTGGGATAGAAATAGAGGCTGATTCCCTGCCGCTCCGGCTTGCCCTGGATCTCCATGACGGAGTAGCTCACCCGGCAGAAGCCGCCGGTGGTGGTCATTGTCCAGTTGGCGCCCTGTCCGGCATCCTCCGAGATCTCCAGGGTGGACAGCTGGCGATAGAGCTGGCCGTCGTCGTGAAAACCGCCGTACAGCATTCCGGCCAGGGCGATGGGCCGCTGCCAGTCCGCCCAGCGGAAGGCGGTATCCTCCCCTGCCGGCTCCAGATACATCACCTGTAAATACCGCTTGCCCACATCGTCCACCTGGCTGCTGACCACCAGCATAGGGTACCGCTCGCCGCTGTCATCCCGCAGGGTATAGGCCGCGTGCCCCTCCGCGCCGGAGAAGGTCTCCTCCGGAGAAATCACATTGGGCAGGCCCATGCTGATGGCCGCCGACCGCACCGCCTGCTCCGACAGGGGGAAGATCAGGGACGCGCCGCTCTGCCCGTTCCGGGGCATGGGGGTCAGCTGGGCCTCCAGCGCCGTCAGCCACGCGCCGCAGCCCTCATTGACCACCGCCGCGGGCCACTCCGTCAGGCCCAGGGCGTCCAGCAACGGCTGGGTGCCGGTGGATTCATAGTCGTTGTAGCGGTAGTAGTAGAAGGGCGGCAGATAGATCCTGGCCATATCCGGCGCCGCCAGCACGGATACGGTGCTGCCGTCACTGCGCGTCAGGCGCAGCTGGACACATTCCGGCGGCGTTTTGGCCGCAGATTCCGCCTGCGTCCCGTTCTGCAGCAGGTTCTGCAGCCGCGCCATATGGTCGGCGTCGCTGACGGTATAGAGGATCTCGCCGTTGTAGATCAGCTCCGCCGATGCCAGGCCGGAGAAGGCTTCTCGCCCGCTCTCCGTCTCCCAGCCGGTCAGACTCCGGATCATGGCCAGCAGCTCCCGCACCTCGGCGTCCGCCTGCACGACGTTTCCGTCCACACAAAGGCCCCATACGCCGCCGTCGCCCCGGCACAGGCTGTAAAATCCGCCGTAATCCTCCTTGAACCGCAGATGCACCTCCGGGGTCTCCGCCGTCCAGGAGCTAAAAGCGCTGCCCCAACCATTGGTAAACTGCGGCGGCTCGAAGCCGCCCAGCTTCACGTTCTCCGCCACACGCTGCCCGATGCGGGCCGCCAGCTCGTCGGGAATCTCCATATAGAACACGGTGCCGCTGCCGTTGACGGTCATATAGGGGCATGACAGCGCGTCGCTGTCATAGGACCAGCGGATGGTCTGGGCCCGGGGCAGGATGCCGTCCACATCCAGCGGGCCGCTCTTCTGCTGTTCATAGGTCAGACTGCGCCACGCCTGCATATAGACGTCCTGCTGCTTCTGATAGATCTCCACCAGCGCCGCGGTGTACCCCTCGGTGAAAGCGCCGTCCAGCCCGTCCCGGTTCAGCAGCAGGCCGCGGCACTGGGCCGCCGTCAGAGTGCTGCTCTGCACATAGGCCCACAGCTGCTCCACCAGTGCGTTGCCGTCGTTGCCGTTATCCAGATAGATATCCCAGCGGAAGCCGCCGTCGGGGAACCGGGTCAGCAGCGTCTCCACATCGGGGATGGCCTCCTTGGAGCGGGCGATGTTCTTCTTCATCTGCCAGGCCCAGCCGGACAGGGCGTCGATGATGGCGTCGCCGGTCATGTCGCTGGCGTAGCCGACGGCAGTGCCGTCAGCGGTGACCTCCAGCAGGGCGTCCATGCCGCGCTCCATATACAGCGTGCCGCCCTGGCGGCTGTACAGCGTGATGGAAGGCGAGGTCCCGGCCCGCTGGGCGTCGGAAGGCATAGCCCAGCGGTGGTCGTTGATGAGGGCATCCAGATCCTGGCGCACGGCCTGCTCCTCCACCCCGTCAAGCTCCACCGCCACGGGCAGGCTGAACTCGGGCAGCAGATACTCGTGGGCGCTGTCCGTATCCTTCCCCAGAAGATCCCCGGCGGATTCGGTATCGTCGGCGGCAAAGGCCGCGCGCACCACGATCATATAGTCAGCGTCCCGGGCAATACCGGGCTGCTTCTCCAGCCTGCGGCAGTCGAACTGGGGCAGTCCGCCGCCCAAATCCGCCGCCATGGCCAGCAGCACGATGTCGTCCCCCTCCGCCACCTGCCGCTTTTCGCCGTCCTGATAGGCGGCATAGGCGGTATCCTTGGGCATCTCCTTCAGGCTGTCCCACAGCTCGCCGTAATCGCCGCACACGTCGGTGGCGGCCCAGAGCTGGAAGGCGGGGATCGCCTGCAGATTCCGCTCCGGCTGCTGGATCTGGACGCTCAGCTCGTTGGCATAGCGGCCCACGGTCAGCAGCTGGGTGGTCTCGCACCGGCCGTCCTGCCATACCTCGGCATAGACATGGGCGCCCAGTCCCGCGTCGTAGGTCTCCAGGGTGAAGTCCGCCCGCCCGTCGCTGACCACGTTGTCCTTCTGCACAAAGGTCAGAGTGCCCTTGCTGCCGTCCCGGCCCATGGGGTCGGTCAGGAAGCAGACGGCCACAGCGGCGCAGACGATCACAGCCGCCAGAACCACCCAAAAAGCGGGCTTTTTGTACCGTAAGACCGCCTTAATGCGGCCCTTTACGCCCTCTTCGCCGAAGGCCACCGGACAGGCCAGCACCATCCGCCGCCCCTGACTGCAATGGAGCAGTGCTTCGGAGTAGGCCTTCTTCTCCGCCATATCCATGGTCTTCACCACCCGCTCGTCGCAGGCGGTCTCGATATCCCGGCAGAACAGCCAATAGGCCGCCCACACCAGGGGATTGAACCAGTGCACCGCCAGCAGCGCGTAGCCCAGGGGCTTCCACAGCTGGTCGCCCCGCCGCAGATGGGCGTTTTCGTGGGCGATGACGTAGGCCATCTGCCCCTCGTCCATGCCGCTGGGCAGATAGATTCGGGGCCGCAACACACCCAGCAGGAACGGGGACGTCACCGCGTCGCATACCCAGATATTGTCCCGCAGGCGCATGGCCTCCCGCACACGGAGCCGCAGCCGGATGGCGCTGGCGATGCCGTACAGCAGTAGCCCACCGCCCACCGCCAGCCAGATGGCCACATAGGGCGGGAGATAGCGGGTCACGGTATCCCGCGCCGGACTTTCGCCGTCAGATATGCTGTCCGCGGCAGCCGGTGCCGTTTCCGCCGGACGGATGGCGTCCACATCCAACTGGATGGAGGGCTTGTCGCCGCCGGCGTGAACATACTGGAAGAACTCCACCTGGCCGGTGGGCTGCACGGCAGCCGGTGACGCCACCTGATAGGCCGACACCGACGACTGGAGGCTGATGGGACACACCAGCCTCACCGCCACCAGCGCCCACAAAAGGCAGGTAATCCACCGGGGCGCCTTTTTCAGCGCCAGCCGCAGCACCAGCACCGCCAGGATCAGCCATCCGGCGGCCACGCTCATGTTGACCAGCTTCACAAAGACCTCGTTCATGGTCAGCCCTCCCCCGCTTCGTCGATCATGCGGCGCAGCTCATCCCGTTCCTCCTCCGTCAGTCTCCGGCCCTGGGTAAAGGCCGCGATGAACGCCGGCAGCGAGCCGTCAAAGCTGTCCGCCACATACTGTTGGCTCTGGCGGGCATAGAATTCCTCCCGGCTCATTTTTACCGTGACCAGCCCGCCGTCGTTCTGAAACAGTCCCTTGTCGCACAGCCGCCGCAGCACCGTGTGCACCGTGGTGCGCTTCCAGCCCATCTCCGCCTCTCCCAGCTTTACCAGCTGGGAGGACGTGACCGGCGCGGTGCGCCAGATGATATCCGCGAACTTCGATTCCACCATTCCCATTTGCAGCTCCGCCATAGAGCATCCCTCCTCGTTGCGATTACACGCTGTAGTCTCTACAATTAGACTACATGAAGTAGTCTCATTTGTCAAGAGGGAAATTGTCAAAACCCGTCAAGGCGGCAAAAAAGCCGCCCTCTCCGGACGGCTTTCTGCGTATTATCTTGTTGGCGGCGGCGCATATGCCGCTTCCGCGAGAGGTCAACCCTTCTGTGACGTATCCGCCGTCTCCCGCTTGCGGATGGCGCGGCGGGTCTCGTCATAGATCACGGCGCACACCGGCACGCCCAGCAGCATACCGGCGATGCCGCCCAGGCCGCTGCCCACAATGACGGCGAAGAACACCCAGATGCCTGGCAGGCCCACGGACTTGCCCACCACATGGGGGTAGATGAGGTTGCCCTCGATCTGCTGCAGGACGATGAGGAACACCACGAACCAGATGGCCTGCATGAAAGATACCGGCAGGATCAGCAGCGCGCCCACGATGGCACCGATCCAGGAGCCCAGAATGGGGATCAGGGCGGTGACGCCCACCAGCACGGCGATGACCAGCGCATAGGGCAGCCGGAGGATCAGCATCCCCAGGAATACCAGCGTGCCCAGGATGACGGCCTCGATGGTCTGGCCGGTGACAAACTGGGAGAAGGTGCGGCTGACGCGGCCCAGGAACGCCAGAAACGGCGTGACCCGCTTTTCCGGAAATAGGGCGTACAGCACCCGCTTGATCTGGCGGCCCAGGGTCTCCTTCTGGGCCAGGATGTACACAGAGAACACCACGCCCATCAGCAGGTTCACCACCGCCGACAGCACCGACGTGGTGACGCCGATGGTGGTATTCAGCAGGGCCGAGCCGCCCTTGGCCACCAGGTCGGTGATCTTGGTCAGCAGGTCGTTCTTGCCCAGGTCGATCTCCGGCAGGGTGATGGAATACTGCTCCAGTGCGGCGCGCAAGCCGTCATACCGCACATCCAACGTCTTGACATAGGCGGTGACGGTGTTCACCATTTCCACCACGGTGCTGCCCAGGCGGGGGATCACCACGAAGCACACGGCGAAGATGACGCCCAGCACGATGAGAAAGCTCAGCAGCAGGCAGATGGGCCGCCGCAGCTTCCTCACGACGGGCCTGCTGTTCTCCTTCAGAAACAATTTGTTCCACAGCCGCTCCAGGGGTACCAGCAGCAGATTCAGCACAAAGGCCAGGATCAGGCCGATGAGGATGGGGGAGAGAATACCCAGCACGGTGTCCACCAGCGTCAGCAGCAGGTTGAAGTGGTTCACCAGCCACCACACCAGCGTGATGCCGCAGGCGATCAGCAGGATATTGCGGATGGTTTTTCGGTTCAGTTCCAGAAGTCGTCACTCATTTCGTCGTAGAATATAGCTTCCAGTATACCATAATTCCCGTTTATATTGCGTGAAGGTTTTGTAAACGATGGCTTATTTTTCCTGCTCCGCCGCGTGGAGGGCGTTGGTCAGGGCGGCAAAGTCCTGAAGCGTCAGCCGTTCACCCCGGACAGTGGCGCTCAGGCCACAGGCGGCGACGATCTCCGCCAGCTGCTCCTTGGGCAGCTGATAGCCGGTCTGCAGGGAGTTCACCAGCGTCTTGCGCCGCAGAGCGAAGGCGGCCTTCACCGTCCGCCACAGGGCGGCCTCGGACACCACCTCCACCGGCGGTGTCTTCCGCACGGGACAGTGGATGACGGCGGAGGTGACCTTTGGTGCCGGCAGGAAGCAGGTGGGCGGCACAGTAAAGAGAATCTCCGGCGCGGTATAGTACTGCATCAGCACGGTAAACGCGCCGTACTCCGCCGTGCCCGCACGGGCGCAGATACGCTCCGCCACCTCCTTCTGGATCAGCACGGTGAGACTGTCGAAGCAGCGGCTCTCTACGCACTTGGTCAGCACAGGGGTGGTGATGTTATAGGGCAGGTTGGCGCACAGGATGGGCCGCAGTCCGGTGAAATGCTCTTGTATCACCTGGGGAAAGTCCAGCTTCATGGCATCGCCCTCGATGAGGGTGAAGTTACCGGCGTCCGCCATGGTCTCCCGCAGCACGGGATAGAGCCTCTCGTCCAGCTCCACCGACACCACCCGGCCGGCCCGGCGCACCAGCTGAGCCGTCAGCGGGCCGATGCCGGGGCCGATCTCCAGCACGCCGGTTTGCTCGTCCGCGCCGCAGGCGTCGGCGATGTCCCGGGGCACCCAGCCCTCGATGAGAAAATTCTGGCCCATGGCCTTGGAAAAACGGAAGCCGTGGCGCTCCAGAAGCGCCTGTATCTCCCGGCGGTCGCAAAGATCCATCGTTGTCGCTCCTTCTGTTAAAACAGCTCGTCGTACATTTTGCCGTTCAATGCCTGCCGGAGATGCAGACGGCGGATGTCGATCATATCCTCCGGCAGGGCGTCCAGCGGAAACCAGTTCAGGCCATCACACTTGTCCGGCTCCATGATGGACGGCGTGCCCTCGTAGGCATGGACAAAGAAATACAGGTCATAATAGGTGCGGTCTCCCTCCTGGCCCAGCCGGTGGCAGACGTGGGCAAATTCCGCGTCCTCCGGGCGGACACGAATGCCCAGCTCCTCGTAACATTCGCGGGCCAGGGCCTGGCGAGCCGTCTCGTTCTCCTCCACATGGCCGGAGGCGGCGATGTCCCATTTCCCGTCCATATAGCCGGTATGGTACCGGTGGTGCAGCAGGATCTCCCGCCTGCCGTCACGCTCCCGCAGCAGCAGCGGGAACACCGCCGAATAGCAGGTAAAATGCTGTGCCATAGCCCTATTGTCTCCTTTTACGCTTTTATCTCCGGGTGGGCCTGGCAGTACGCCTCGTACTGGCTCTGGAGCCAGCTTTTCAGCTCCGCCACGCCGGTCTCGTCCCAGGCGTAATCCCGGTTCTCCACGTCCTTGGCCACCTCATAGCAGTACACGGTATAGGTGGCGGCGTGGATGATCTTCTCCTTCTTGTCCATGAGAAAGCTGTAACGGAAATCCCCGATGGAGCCGCTGTAATAATTGGCGCGGTTGAACCATTTGGGGTTCATCTCTTCAAACTGCGGATGCATGGCCGCCCTCCTTACACATGATGTCTCCCTATTCTACCACAACGCCTTTCCCATTTCAACGGTTGTGTTGCGGGCGGGAACGTGGTATACTATACCATGGAATAAAACCATCGATTGACAAGGGCAGACACGGTTTTGACGGGCAGAAATGCGCCCATACTGCGTCAAGTCCCTTGACAATACGGCAAGTATTCTCTGCGGGCCATTTCTTGTCTGCACACATTTCTGCTCCGGCAAAACTGCAAGGCACCTGCCAACGATGGATTTTTGAGTGATTTTTGGTTTTTGAGAGGCAGGCGGGCTGGCGCCCGCCAAGGCGAAAAGGACAAAAAGCGCCGAAAAGACACGCTGTCAGGCGTGTTTGCCCTTGTTAATCGATGGTATTGATGGTGAACATAAATTTTATCATTAAATGAGGTATGTACTATGGAAAACGCAGTGAAACGCATCGGTGTGCTGACCTCCGGCGGTGACGCGCCGGGCATGAACGCCGCCATCCGCGCCGTGGTGCGCAGCGCCCTGAGCCGGGGCATCGAGGTGGTGGGCATCCGTCGGGGCTGGCAGGGGCTTATCAACGGCGACTTCGTGCAGATGGACAGCTCCAGCGTCAGCCGGATCATCAACCGGGGCGGCACCATCCTGTATACCGCCCGCAGCGACGAATTCCGCACCAAGGAGGGCCAGGAGAAGGCCTATAACACCTGCAAGCTGCTGGGCCTGGACGGCATCGTGGCCATCGGCGGCGACGGCACCTTCCGGGGCGCACAGGATCTGAGCAAGTGGGGCATCTCCGTGGTGGGCATCCCCGGCACCATCGACAACGACATCGTCTGCACCGACTATACCATCGGCTTCGATACCGCCGCCAACACGGCGGTGGAGTGCATCGACAAGCTGCGGGACACCATGCAGTCCCACGAGCGCTGCTCCGTGGTGGAGGTCATGGGCCGCCACGCCGGATATCTGGCGCTGTATGTGGGTCTGGCCGTGGGCGCTACGGCGGTGCTGGTGCCGGAGACGGAATACGACTTCGAGGCCCATGTGGCCGAGAAGATCCGCCAGGCCCGGCTGATGGGCAAGACCAATTTCATGATCGTGGTGGCCGAGGGCTGCGTCAGCGCCATGAAGGTGGGCGAACAGATCAAAAACGAGCTGGGTCTCGACCCCCGCGTCACCATTCTGGGCCACATCCAGCGGGGCGGCAGCCCCACCGCCAAGGACCGCGTCATCGCCACCCGCATGGGCTATGAGGCGGTGCGAGTGCTGGCCGAGGGCGGCACCAACCGGGTCATCGTCATCCACAGCGACCAGGTGTCCGATCTGGACATCGACGAGGGCCTGGCCATGATGAAGACCCTGAACCAGGAGGAATTCCAGGTCATGAAGACCATGACCGGCCAATAAGCGCCAACGAAAGGAGAACATGTCAATGAACTATCGCGTCCTTGTCATCAATCCCGGCTCCACCTCCACCAAGATGGGCGTCTTTGACGGCGAGCAGTGCGTCTTTCAGGAGACGCTGCGCCACAGCGCCCAGGAGCTTGCCCCCTTCGCCCAGATCATGGATCAGGTAGACTTCCGCCGCGCGCTGGTGGAGAAGGTGCTGGAGGAGAAGGGCATCGCGCCGGAGAGCCTGAGCGCCGTGTGCGCCCGGGGCGGCCAGATCCCCCCCTGCCCATCCGGTGCGTTCGTGGTGGACAAGCAGATGTGCGACTATCTGTACGGCGTGAAGGAGGCGGCCCATGCCTCCAATCTGGGTGCCGTGATCGCCCTGCACATCGCTGAAAAGCAGGGCATCCCCGCCTATGTGTACGATCCTGTGGCGGTGGACGAGATGACGCCCGTCACCCGCATCACCGGCATGCCCATGCTGCAGCGTCGGATGCTGGGCCACGCCCTGAACTGCCGGGCCATGGCCATCCGCTGCGCCAAGGAGGTCATGCACAAGCCCCTGGAGGAGTGCCGCTTCATCGTGCTGCACCTGGGCGGCGGCGCTTCGGCGCGGCTGTTCATCGGCGGCAAAATGGTGGACGGCGTCCGGGACGACGAGATCATGTTCGCCCCGGAGCGCAGCGGCGGCGAGGACTGCCAGAGCCTGATCCATCTGTGCTTCTCCGGCGAGTACACGGAGAAGGAGCTGATGAAGTTCGTCCGGGGCGCAGGCGGACTGAAGGCCCATCTGGGCACCAGCGACGCCCGTGAGGTGGAGCAGCGGATCGCCGCAGGCGACGAGAAGGCCAAGCTGGTGTACGACGCCATGCTGTACACCTGCGCCAAGTCCCTAGGCGCGCTGGCGGCGGCTGCCGACGGGCAAATCGACCGGATCATCCTCACCGGCGGCATCGCCCACTCCCAGTATGTGGCGGACTATCTGACGAGGAAGCTGTCCTTCATCGCGCCGGTGGAGATCATGGCCGGTGAATTTGAGATGGAGGCCCTGGCGGCAGGTGCGTGCCGCGTGCTGGCGGGCCAGGAGCAGCCCCACCGTCTGGCGGAGCTGCTGTAAGATCTATGTGTTGAAAAAATTTTCCCCTTTGGGGAACCCTTTGCGGAAGAGATACGTCTAAGGAGTGTCATTCCAGAGAAAGGAAGCATCATTATGAAGAAACTGCTTGTATTGTCGGCGGCTGTCTGCTGCGTGCTGGCGCTGGCCGCCTGCACGGTGAAAAACCTTCAGGAGAGCGGCGACATCAGCCAGATCCCCAACCCGGTGCACGAGTGTACCGCCGAGGAGCTGACGGAGGAGACCGGCATCACCCTGAACGTGCCCATCACGGCGGTGGATGTGACGTACAGCTATATCGACGGCGACAAGGAGCCGCTGGCCCAGGTGAGCTTCGTCTATCAGGGGCAGACCTACACCTACCGGGGACAGAAGACCCAGACGGTGCAGGACATCTCCGGTATGTACTATACCTGGACGAAGACCACCAACGACTCGGAGGATGTACCCTATACCTGCTATTTCACCGATGAGGGGCAGGGCATGGCCCTGTGGCACACCGACGGCATCAGCTACACGTTGGGCATGACGGAGAACGTCACGGAGGAACTGCTGGTGACCATGTATGGCATCGTGACCGGCGAAGCGGAATAAGCAAAAAAACGAGACGGCAATGCCGTCTCGTTTTTTTGCTTACAATGTCCGCGTATTCTCCCGGAACAGCCACCTGTCCCGTTGGGGTGCGAACCACTTGGTGAGAAAGCCCAGCACCGTGCCCACCAGCACGGCGGCGAGCACCGTTCCCACGCCCACGCTGCCGAAGCTGCCGATGCACAGCAGGCACGCCGCCAGGGATATGGCCACCAGCGACGAATCAAACAGCACCTTCACCTTGGCAAAGGCCATGCCGCTGACGTCGGAGATGGCCTTGATGGTGCCCTCGCCCGCCAGGGCCATGATGTCCGGCGGCATGTACAGAAAGATACCCAGGGCGATGCACACCACGCTCAGCAGCAGTAAGACGACCCGCAGCACCATGCTGTCCGTGTTGGGCAGGAAGGACACGCACCAGTTGCAGAAGGTGGTGAAGTACCCGAACACGATGCCCACCACCACCTGCAGCAGGTTCACCGGCTTGAAACGCTTCCGCAGCAGCAGGATCTGCAGCAGCACCAGCGCGCAGTGCAGAATGATGGTTGCCTTACCCATCTCAATGCCCCAGATGCAGGTCATGGCATAGGGGATGGAGCTGATGGGCGACACACCCTCGCCGACGAAGCCGCACTTCTCCGCCACCCGCAGCGACCGCTTTTTCCACGGCATGATGTTGGCCTCGATTCGGTGCAGGCGCAGCTCCTCAAAGGCGATGCGCGCCACACGCACCACCGCCTCGGTCATATACCCCTGATCCACCCAGCGCTCGTCCATCTGATAGCCTATAAAGCAGGACTGGAACGCCCGCCGGACGATGTTGGACAGCGCCACATAGCCGCACAGCACCCCCGGCTCCGTCTTGCGGTACAGGTAAAAGCGGCAGCTCCGCCCATCGGCCTCCTCCGCCAGCTCGTCCCGCAGCTCCTGCTGCCAGAACGCCTCCGTATAGTAGGCGTCCTCCCGCGCCGGGGCATAGACCTTCATAAATTCCCGGTTGCGCCGGTGGAAATCCGCGATCTCCCGGGCCGTTACCGCCGCGCTCTCCCGGATCACCAGACGCTCCGTCTCCCATACTTTCGCCATATTCTCTCCTTCCATCACTCCTGCAGCGTGTTCCGCAGGTCGGCCAGGCGCAGATAGCCGTTTTCATCCCGCACGTCCGCCGCCAGCAGCGCCGCCATGTCCGAATCGTCCCGCAGCGCCCGCTGCCACAGCACCCCCATGGCCACCGCCGCCAGCGCCAGCACGATCACCAGGATTCAGGAAAAATATCGCCTCATACTGTCTCCTCCTTATCCGTTCGCTTTCCGCAATATTGGCAATAATCCCCCTCGTTTCTTCCCAGCTGGTGACCGCAATAGGGGCACTTATTATAAAGAAAATGGGGGATCAGCCCAGAAAACGCGACGGCAGCGCCAATATATGCAAAAGGTCCCCAAACACTCCCTGCCAACATGATCACCACGCCGGTAAGCATCAGAGTATCTCTCACCTTTCTGGCGGTTTTCACCTTCATTTTTCGCATACCGTCCCTCCTGTCTGTCGTTTTGTGCTTTTTTTTATTATACCATCCCCCGCCCCACGACGCAACAGCAGAGCGCGGCGTTTGCCGCGCTCTGCTGTATAATCCCGTTATTTCTTCCAGTGGGCCAGACCCGGCACCACGGCCTCCATGTGGGCCCTGACCTGCTCCGCCGGCCACTGCTCGCTTGCCATGTGGGTCACGCAAAAGTCGATCAGCTGCTCCATGCTGCTGTACTTGAACGTACCGCCGTCATAGCACCACTTGCAGTATTCCTCGTTGAAATCGCCGTCCGGCTCCTTGCTGATGGTGGAATCATCCAGCGGCATCCCGCAGCACTGGCAGATCAACTGCCGCGGGGAGCCCAGCAGCGTGTTGATGGACACATCAAACACCCGTGACAGCCGCTTCAGCGTCTCCGGATTCGGCGTGGTCTCGCCGTTTTCCCAGCGGGACACCGCCTGCCGCGTCACAAACAGCTTTTCCGCCAGCTCGTCCTGGGACAGCCCGCGCTCCTCTCTCAGATGATGTAAAATCTCCTTCGTTTCCATAAAGAACACCTCCTTGCCGTCAGTATACCACAGAGATCCCCGCCCGGCAAGCAACCGTCTGTTGCTGCAACGTGCGTTTTACTGTTTTCCCGTCCCATAACGCGGCAGAGCGCAGCAAACGCCGCGCCCTGCTATATCTGTTATTTCTCCAATATCGCCCGGATCTGTGCAAGATCCTCCGCAAAGTAGATCCCCTCCTGCCGCTCCGGCGAAGAAAGGCCCTTTTCGATCATATGCCCCAGTAACGCCTTCAGGTCGTCATAGTAGCCGTTTAGGTTATAGAGAATGCACGGCGCATCCAGTTGCTTCAATGACACCTTGGACATGACCTCCGCGATCTCCTCCAGCGTACCGGTGCCGCCGGGAAAAGCGATAAAAGCATTACCCAGCTGGATCATCTTCGTCTTGCGCTCCGCCATATCCTTTGTGACGATCAGCTCCGTCAGGCCGTCATATTGGAAACCTTCATCCATAAAGAACTGCGGCTCCACGCCGGTCACCGTGCCACCAGCGTCCAGAACGCTCTTTGCGATCTCGCCCATCAGCCCGGTCTTTGATCCACCGTAGATCAGCGTATGGCCATTCCCGCCGATCCATTGCCCCAGTTCGCGGACTGCCCGGCCCAGCGCCGGGTCGTTGCCCTCGTTGGCGCCTAAATAGACTGTAATATTCATTGGTTCTCCTCCTCACGCCGCGGTCTTGCCGCGCTTCTTCTCCTCATAGATGCTGTTCAGCGTGTATAAGATCACGCCCGCCCAGATGAAGCAGAAGCTCACCAGCTTCTCCTTGGTCAAACTCTCGCCCATGATCATGCCGCAGAAGATGGCCAGCGTGGGGCTGAGATACTGGCAGATGCCGGTGGTCATCAGCGGCAGGTTCCGCACGCCGATGGCGTAGAACAGCATGGGAACCGCCGTCACCACGCCGGAGCCTATCAGCAGAAGCTGCCGCACCACCGTCAGGCAGCCCATGCCGTTGTCGCCCATGCGGCAGCACAGCACGAATATAACGGCCACCGGCACCATCATGATGATCTCCATGGTGGTACTGACGATGGAGTCGATGGTCAGGCTCTTCTTGATGGCGGCGTAGATGGCAAACATAGTGGCCAGGGCAATGGTCACATAGGGCACGCCGCCGAAGCCGCTGGTGCTCAGCACGATGCCTACCACCACGATGGCGATGATGACGAAGTGCCGCCACGAGATCTTCTCCTTGAAGATCACCGCGCCGAAGGCGAACACCACCAGCGGCTGGATGTAGTAGCCGAGGGAGCACTCCAGCACGCGGCCGTTCTGCACCGCCCACAGGTACACGATCCAGTCGCCGAACAGGAACACCGCCGCCGGGATCTCCCGCTTCAGCACCTGCTTGTCCTTGAAGGCCGCCGCCAGTTGGGGCAGCTTGCCCTGGATCCACAGGATCAGCACGCAGCACACCGCCGCCCACACGATACGGCTGGCCATCAGGAAGAAGGTGTCCATGCCGCTGCACAGATACCAGTATAACGGCTGGAACCCCCAGATGAAGAAGCACCCCAGCATGGCGGTCAGGCCCTTTTTATAGTTGTACACAGGCATCGCGGCAACACTTCCTTTTTCTTGTCATTTCACAGAAATCGTGATAAAATACATAAAAACATCAATCAGCATACCACTGGAGGGCGAAAATGGCAATACTCTGTCGGAATTTTTATACAGGAAATACGGTGGATATCGCCCGCAGTCTGGTGGGCTGCTATTTGGTGCGGCGCTATGAGGGAGAGCTGCTGGTCTGCCGCATCACGGAGACGGAGGCCTATGTGGGCGCCATCGACAAGGCCGCCCACTCCTACGGCTACCACAAGACCGCCCGCAACGCCACCATGTTCGGCCCGCCGGGCCACGCCTACATCTATCTCATCTACGGCATGCACTGCTGCCTGAACTTTGTCACCGAGCCGGAGGGCGAGCCCTCCGCCGTGCTGCTGCGGGGTCTGACGCCGGTACACGGGCTGGACGCCATCTGCCGCCTGCGGTACGGAAAAGCCCCCGACCAGCTAACGGCCTATCAGCGGAAGAACCTGCTGAATGGCCCCGGCAAATGCTGCCGCGCCCTGGGGCTTGACCGCCGCCAGAACGGCCTCGACCTGACCACCGGCGACGAGCTGTTTCTCTGCACCGCCCTGTCCGACGCGGGCCTGCCCGACCGGCCGCCCCGCCCCTTCACCATTCAAACCGGAAAGCGCATCGGCATCGACTACGCCCAGGAGGCCGTGGACTTCCCCTGGCGCTTCTATACCACCGACCTATAAGGAGAAAACCTATGCTGATTTTTGACATGGACGGCACCCTCATCGACTCCAACGGCATCTGGCGGGACGTGGACACCGCGTTTCTGGCCAAGCGGGGCCTGCCCTATACCCATGAGTATTACGAGGGCGTGGCCCACACCGTGTTCCCCAAGGCCGCCGTCTTCACCAAGGAGTACTGCCATCTCACGGAATCCACCGACGAGATCATGGCCGAGTGGATGGAGATGGCCGGTGATCTCTATACCACCAGCGTGCCGGTAAAGCCCGGCGTGGTGGCCTATCTGGAGAAATGCAAAGCCGCCGGAGAGCGGATGGCCGTCCTGACCTCCAGCGTCCCGGCCCACTGTCACGCGGCGCTGGATCACCTGGGTCTGAAGCCCTATTTCGAGCACATCTACTTTGCCCAGAAGCTGGGCATGGACAAGAAGGAACCCGCCATCTACCGCAAAACGGCGGAGCTGCTGGGCGTAGACGTGGCGGAGTGCACCATCTTTGACGACTCCATCGCCGCCTGCCGCAGCGCCCGCGCCGCCGGAATGACGGTGGTAGGCGTATACGACGAATTTTTCCATGTTTCATGGGAAGAGATGCAGACGGTGTGCCACCGCTGCATCCGCAGCTTTGCGGAGCTGGTGTAAGCGGGTACATGTATGGTTACCCACGGCGGCATGAGGTCATGTCGCCCTACGAAGGTCTAGCGGTAACGCTGCGTAGGGCGGGGTGACTACACCCCGCCGGAGCCTGCAAATAAATTTGCGCATAAATCTTGACGGCACCTCGTCACACGGATATTCCCATCCCCCACGCGAAAAGCGGCTGTGCAGTGCACAGCCGCGTTTCGCTTTGGAAGAGGTTGAGAGAGAAAATAAATGGTAAGCAGTAAGATATATTATGCCTTATAGGCGCCTGCCATCAGGCCGCAGATGACCGCCAGATCGGCGAACATCAGATAGCCCAGCAGAAGGCCCGTGACCTTCACCACAGGATTGAACCAGCCCGTCACGATGGAAACGAATGTGCCCAGCACCACCAATGTCAGGAGCAGGGCCAGTACCACAGCAGTTGTCTTTTTCATAGCAAAAACTCCTTTCATCATTCTGTATTGTTGTATTGTTGCGTTTTGCTCTTTACAGGTATGATGATACTACAGCTTTTGCCATTTGTAAAATACGTGAAAACTAAGTTTGTTATAGTTTGAAGCTATACTCCGTGTGACCGCTTGTACTTCTCCGCATAGTCCTCCATAGCCTGGATATACGCCTGCGCCATAGGACTGCGCAGCATGTGATTTCGCACGATATACCCCAAACTCACCTGCTTGCGTGGCTTGAGATACAGCATGCTGGACTGATAGACGGTGCGGGACACCTCGTCGTCCAGTCCGATACCCGGCTGATAGGCGTTGATCTCGCGGGTCAGGTCGTTGGCGGTGGCCCGGTCCCGCACCAGAATGTGCCGGGGCGTCACCGCTGGCATGGAGATATCCTCCGAGAAGAACACCGCGTTGTGCGTCCCCTGCTCAAAGGTCACGCAGGGATAGGGCGCCAGCTCCTCCTCCGTCACCTCTCCCCGGCCCGCCAGCGGGTGATTTTTGTCCACATACACGGTGGCATCCTTCCGCACCAGCTCCGTATAGGTCAGCTCGTACTCCCGGAACAGCCGCCGCAGTACCTCGCCGTTCTGCTCCGTCATCAGCAGCACGCCCACCTCGCTGCGCATCAGCCCCACGTCCTCGATCACCTCATAGGTGGTGGTCTCCCGGAAGGCCATGCTGTATTTCTCGCCGCCCATGTCCCGCACCACACGGGCAAACACGCGGGCCGCAAAGTTATAGTGCTGGGCGGACACGGCGAACTGCTGCCGGTGGCTGGACCGGACGCTGTACCGGTCCTCCAGCAGCTCCGCCTGCATCAGCACCTGCCGGGCATAGCCCAGGAACTCGTCCCCCTCCCGGCTCAGCACCACGCCGCGATTGGTGCGCAGGAAGATGGTAATGCCCATCTCCTTTTCCAGCTCCTGGATGGCGGCGGTCAGACTGGGCTGGGAGATAAACAGCGCCTTGGCCGCGCCGCTGATGGTACCGGTCTCCGCCACCGTGGTGACATACCGTAATTGCTGCAAGGTCATGGCCGTCCCCCCTTAAAAGCTGCCGATGGGGATAGACCCGTCGTCGCTGCCCTTGGTGATGGACTGGATGGTCAGATAGTACCCCCGTCCGTTCTCCATCTCCACATAGACCCGCTCCCCCGCCTTGTGGCCCATAACGGCCCGGCCCACGGGGGATTCCTTGCTGATCCAGCCCTTCAGGGCGTCCTGCCGCAGGGTGGTCACAAGCTGGATGGTACGGCTGCGGCCGGTGTTCTCCATCAGGATCTCCACCGTGTCGTAAAGCCCCGCCGTGTCCGCCGTGGACTTGTCGCCGATGACCTTGGCGGTCTTGATCATCCGCTGCAGATAGCGGATGCGGCTGTCGTTGCGGTTCTTCTCCTGCTTGGCGCACTTATACTCAAAATTCTCGCTGAGATCGCCGAAGGCCCGCGCCGTCTGCACGTCCTCGATCAGCTTGGGCCGCAGCTCCTGCACCCGATAGTCGATCTCCTCCTGCATCTTCTGAATGTCCTGCTTCGTCAGTTCGTTGTACATACTATCACTCCTTGATGATCTCCGCCAAACGCGCCAGCGCCTGGGGCAGTTTTTCCAATTCAATACCGGAATAGTTCACCACCAGCACATGGTGGGGCGCCTCCCCGCCATGGCGGTAGTAGTCCGACAGCAGCGCCAGCCGCAACCCCCGCTCCGCCGCCCGCTGCCGCAGCGTCCCGTCCGGCAGCGCCGTGTCCAGCCGCACCAGAAAGTGCAGTCCCGCGTCCTGCTCCATGATCTCCGCCCGGCCCGCCAGCGGCCCGGACAGGATGCAGTCGATGACCGCGTCCCGCTTCTGGTGATAGCGCTTGCGCATCCGGTTCAGATGCTGCTCATAGTGGCCCCGCGACAGAAACTCCGCCAGGGTGTACTGCTCGAAGCTGGACACCGTGCAGGAGTAGAACCCCAGCTTCTCCCGATAATCCTCCAGAAGCCGGGGCGGCAGCAGCATATAGCTGATGCGGATAGACGGCGCGATGGTCTTGGAGAAGGTGTTCAGATAGATGACGTGCTGGTGCTCGTCGTCGGAGAACAGCGTGGGGATGGGCCGCCCCACGAACCGGAACTCGCTGTCGTAGTCGTCCTCCAGAATGTACCGCCCCGCCCCCTCGTCGGCCCAGCGCAGCAGCTCATGGCGGCGGGCGATGGGCATGACGATGCCGGTGGGATAGTGATGGCTGGGGGAGATATGCACCACGTCGGCGTCGGTCTGCCGCAGCGCCTCGCAGGACAGCCCGCTCTCGTCCAGGGCCACATGCCGCAGCTTCACCTGATTGCTCCGGTAGATGCTGCCGATCTTGCTGTACCCCGGATCCTCCACGGCATAGCACTTCTCCCGGCCCAATAGCTGAATCAGCAGGGTATACAGCGTCTCCGTCCCGGCCCCCACGATGATCTGCCGGGGCGACACCGTCATGCCCCGGAACTGGTGCAGATAGTCCGCGATGGCCTGCCGCAGCTCCAGCGCGCCGGTGGAGGGTGTGGGCCGCAGCAGCCGGGTGTCCTGCTCCAGGATGGTCTGCCGCAGCAGCTTCGTCCAGGTGGCAAAGGGGAAGTATTCGGCGGCGGTGGAGTTGGTGACGAAATCCATGAACCACTGGCGCTCCGGCGGCTCGTCGATGGTCTCCGCTATGTGCGGCGGCGCTGCGGTCAGCGGCTGGTCGATACGCATGACGTAGTAGCCCCGCTTCTCCACGCCGCAGATGTACCCCTCGGCGATGAGCTGCTCATAGGCGTTCTTCACCGTGATGACGCTGACCTCCAGATGGGCCGCCAGCGCCCGCTTGCTGGGCAGCTTCTCCCCTGCCTTCAGCATACCGGAGAGAATATCTTCCTTTATTTGGCGGTAAAGCTGTTCATACAGGCTCACGCCGCTTTTTTCAAAGGTATAGGTCAGCATCCCTTCCCTCCTATCTGGTATGCACGTTTCTTTTATTTTTGGATATTTTAATAATACCAATTCATACTATAATACAACTCATCAAGAATAGCAAGGAGATATTCAATCATGAGCGATAAAAAAGTCCGCAAGCTGGTCGTCAGCGCCCTGATGGCCGCGTTGACCTATGTGGCCACCATGGTGATTCGGATTCCCTCCCCCATGGATGGCTATGTAAATCTGGGCGATTGCTTTGTGCTGCTGTCCGGTTGGCTGCTCGGCCCGTGGTATGGCGGTGCCGCCGCCGGTATCGGCTCCATGCTGACCGACCTGCTGTCCGGCTATGGCTACTATGCGCCCGGCACCTTTGTCATCAAGGGTCTTGACGCGCTGGTGGCCGCCCTTATCTTCAAGGCCATGGGACGTACCAGTGTGGCCGCCATCGTCAGCGGTCTGGTGGGTGAGATCATCATGGTGGTGGGTTACTTTGGCTATGCCGCTCTTCTGCTGGGCAAGGGTATCGGCGCCGCCGCCAGCATCCCCGGCAACCTTGTGCAGGCCGCCATGGGGTTGGTCTTCGGCTTTGTCCTGCTGAAGGTCACTCAAAAGACCCGTATTGCGGAAAAGATCTGAATATGATATAATACCATCTGCCGGCAGGATCCCTTTCCCTGTCGGCAGATGGCAGTATTTGGCTGCACCGGCGCATTTGCCAGCAGTGTGTATGCCAAGCGCTCTGCAATACGTTGAAATGAGGTGTTTTTATGGCAGGAACCGTTCATGATGTAGAAAATAAAGACCTGCTGACGCAGGTTAGAGAGGAATCCGCCAATGCCGCCCGTCAACTGGCGGAAGCCGCCAAGCTGCACAAGGGTCAGATTGTGGTAGTTGGATGCTCCACCAGCGAAGTAGTGGGACACAATGTGGGCAGCTGGTCCACACCCGAGGTGGCAAACGCTATCTTTGAGGGATTGAGCAGCGTATTTGCTCCCATGGGCGTTTACATCGCCGCCCAGTGCTGTGAGCATCTGAACCGCGCCCTGATCGTGGAGCACGAGGCCGTCCCTAATGGCGAGATTGTCAACGTGATGCCCCAGCCCAAGGCCGGCAGCTCCTTTGCCACCGCCGCCTATCATAGCTTCCGCCATCCCGTGGCACTGGAGGAGATCCGTGCCGATGCGGGCCTTGACATCGGCGGCACGCTGATCGGCATGCACCTGAAGAAGGTGGCCGTTCCCGTCCGTCTCCAGCAGAACCACATCGGCCAGGCCATCGTGCTGGCCGCCCGTGTCCGCCCCAAGTTCATTGGCGGCGAGAGAGCCATCTATGACGAGAGCCTGAAGAACGGCTACCCCACGTTTGACGATTAATTGTCTCCTGACCTTGATAAAAAACGAGACTGCATCTGCAGTCTCGTTTTTGTTTTTCTTTTGGCAGGGTCAGCTCTTATTTCTCCGCGGGCTTCTGGGGGGCGGCGGTCTCGTCCTTCTTCAGATGCTCCTGGGCGGCCTGCATCTGCTCCTGAGAGGCGGCGCGGAACTGGCTGCGGGAGGTCTGCACCTCCGCCAGGGCGGCCTGGATGGCCTCCTCCGTGCGGCGCAGGGCGTCCTCGGTGTAGGTGTTGGCCACATGGTACAGCTCCTTGCTGCGGTCCTCCGCGCGGCGGATGATCTCACTGCTCTTCTGACGGGCCAGCTGGATGGTCTCACTCTCGGACACGATGGTCCGCGCGTCCAGCTCCGCCTGCCGCAGCATGGACTCCACTTCCTTCTTTGCACCCGCCACATATTCGCTGCGGGCCGCGATCAGCTCCTTGGCCTTCTTCAGCTCCAGGGGCAGCTTGGCCCGGATCTCGTCCAGCAGGTCCAGCGCCTCGTCGCGGTTGATGACGCACTTGTCCGAGCTGAACGCCACGCTCTTTGCCTCGTCGATCATGCCGAACAGCATATCCAGCAGTCTCTGCACATCCTTTTCTTCCATAGGGCAGTCCGTCCTTTCTCTTATTTCGGTCAGCGATCAGCCACGCTGCCGCATCAATTCCTCGGCGACCGGCGCCGGTACATACTTTTCCAATGGCTGGTGGTAGCGGATCATCTCCCGCACCATGGTGGAGCTGAAGTGCTCATACGCCGCACTGGCGGGCAGCAGCACCGTCTCCAGCCCGGGACAGATACCGCCGTTGATGCGCGCCATCTGGGCCTCCAGCTCCCAGTCGGCGCAGTTCCGCACGCCCTTCACCAGAATGTGCGCGTCCTTGCTGCGTACGAAGTCCGCCAGCAGCCCGGACCAGTTCTCCACCTCCACATTGGGGATGTCCGCCACGGACTGGCGGATCAGCTCCAGCCGGCGCTCCGGCGTGAACATAGGCTGCTGCTTCTGGCAGTTCACCATCACGCACACGCACACCTTGTCAAAGCACCGCGCCGCCCGGCGGATGATATCCAGGTGTCCCAGCGTGATGGGGTCAAAGCTGCCGGGGTAAATGGCGATATTCATTCCGTATCCTCATTTCCGCCGCGATGATACACCGTCAGCTTGATCTTGCCGTATCTGTACTCCCGATACAGGGCATAGGGCGCGGGCATCTCCGGCAGCACCGTATCCACCGCGCTTTCTGCTATGATTATACCATGTGCACGGCAAATGTCAAACGCTGCGATATCCGTCAGCGCCTGCTGCAAGAGCCCGCTGGCGTAGGGCGGGTCCAGAAACACGATGTCGAACTTCTCCCCGCTGCGAAGATACGGCAGCGCGTCCCCCTGCCGCACTCTGGCCCTGTCCGCCAGGCGGCACAGCGCCAGGTTCTCCTGTATCAGCTTCACCGCGTCCGCCCGCCGGTCGATGAACACGCACTCTGCCGCGCCCCGGCTCAGGGCCTCGATGCCCAGCTGTCCGGTACCGGCGAACAGGTCCAGCACCCGCCGTCCCTCGATGTCGAATTGTATGATGGAGAACAGGCTCTCCTTCACCTTGCCGGTGGTGGGCCGCGTCTCCAGCCCCTCCAGCTCCTTCAATACCCTGCCTCTGGCAGTTCCCGTGATCACGCGCATAGTCCGTTACCCCCTGGGGTCAAAATGTTCAAAGATGACCAGGTTCCCGGCCGCCTCGGCCTTTTCCATAGTCTTCCTGTCCCGCACGGTCCAGCTGGCCTCCTGAACCTTGTAGAAGCCCCGGCACAGCCGCAGGGACAGATTGCCCCGGTCCTCAAACCGATAGGCGATGAAGTCCGGCCGCGTCCGCACGTTCAGCAGCAGGTTCGCCAGGATCCACCGGATACCGCCCGGCAGATGCTGCGCGTCTCCGTGGGCGGTGAAGTTCTCACTCAGCTGTCCCCGCAGGATATCCGGCTCGTTCTGCCACAGCCACATCAGGCACCGGGGATCGAAGGACTCCACGCAGTACGCGCCCTTGTACTTCTTCAGCACCCTGCTGGCCGCGGCGGCCAGCGCCGCGGCGTTGCCGCGCTCCGCCTTCAGCTCCACGATCAGCGGCGCCCGGTCCGTGAACAGCGGCAGTACTTCCTCCAGCAGGGGGATCCTCTGCTCCGTCCCCTCCAGCGGGTACTGGTCCAGCGCCTCCGCGGTCAGGTCCTCGATCTCCACGTCCGCGCCCGCTGTCCGCAGCAGGGAGGCATCGTGGATCACGGCCAGCTGGCCGTCCTTCATCAGGTGCACGTCCAGCTCCGCGCCGAAGCCGTTGGCCGCCGCCCGTTTGAACGCCGCCATGGAGTTCTCCGGAATACCCTTCTCCCTGTCGTGCAGGCCCCGGTGGGCATACCGCCACTGCCGGAAATACGCCTGGTCCATCTTGCCCCGCCGGCACCGCAGGCACAGCAGATACAGCCAGAACAGCACCAGCAGTACAATAATGATAATTATGATCGCTTTCATCAGTCGTTTGTCAGCTCCTCCACCGTATTGTCAATAGCCCCGGCGTCCTCTGTGCCCGCCGCGGCAGTCTGCTTCGGCACCTCTCTGCTATCGCCGTGCTTCACGAACAGCATGGTCACAAAGGCCAGCGCCGTGAACACCGCCGCGTAGGGGAACAGCACGTGCATTCCGAATTTATCCATCAGCAGTCCCGACACCATGGGCGTGGCCACCTGCGCCGCCATGGACGCCGTGTAGTAAAAGCCCGTGTACTTGCCCACGTCGCCGCCGGAGGCCAGCTCCACCACCATGGGGAAGGAGTTGACGTTGATGGTGGCCCAGGCGATGCCCGCCAGGGCAAACATGGCGTTCATCAGCATGGTGGGACTGTCCGCCGTCAGGAAGCCCGCCACGCCGAAGGCCACCGTGAGCATCACCACGCCGGCGAGGATGGTCTTTTTCCGTCCGAGCTTCCCGGCGAGGAAGCCCACCGGCAGATAGGCCACGATGGCCGCCGCCTGGGCGATGATCAGCGTCAGGTTATAGTCCTTGTGCAGGATGTTGCTGGCATAGACGGAGTATTTGCTGGTAACGGCATTATAGCCGAAGAACCACAGCACGATACTCAGCAGGATGAAGATCAGGGACTTCACCTCTCCCACAGACAGCTTCCGCTCCTCCTGGGGCGTGCCGTCCTCGGCAGCCTCCTCCACGCCGTATTCCACGCTGTCCCGCTGCATCTGCTGGGCCCACTCCACCTCGCGGACGGTCAGCAGGAAGATCACCAGCGCCGCCAGCATGATGGCGGCGATCACGCCGAAATAGCCGGTGTAGCTCATCAGGGAGTTGCGCACGGCGGAGGTGGCGAACACCATGCCCAGCGCCAGCACCAGAATGCCGCCTGCGCTGCCCATCAGGTTGATGACCGCGTTGGCCTTGGACCGCAGGGGCTTTACCGTCACGTCCGGCATCAGCGCCACGGCGGGGGAGCGGAACGTGGCCATGGCGATCAGAATGATCAGCAGCACCAGAATGAAGAACACCAGCGTGCCGGGGTGCTCCGCCGTCACCTGCCATGCGTAGGCCTGACGGGCGGGGGTCACATAGTTGGTGTAGTCGGGGTTGGTGACGGCGGTGCCGTCCTCGCTGATCAGTTGGCTGCGGATGGCAGTGAATTCCTCCTCCGTGAACTGCTCCCGCAGCACGAATTTGTCGCCGTGGGGGGTGATGAGCTGCTCGTCCGCCTGACTTTCGTAGATGGCGCTCAGCGCGGCGGGATCGTCAATGTTGGCGGCGTCGCCCAGATGCTTCAACTGGGTGTTGTCAATGAAGCTCAGACAGATCAGCGCCACGGCGGCGATCAGCGTACCCATCACGATGAAGGGGGTGCGCCGCCCTTTTCTGTGGGTGCATTTGTCGGAGATCGCGCCGAACAGGGGCAGCATGAACAGCGCCAGGATGTTGTCCGCCGCCATGATGACGCCGGACCAGGTCTGGCTCATGCCGAACTTGTTGGTCAGGATCAGGGGGATGGTGTTGTCATAGGCCTGCCAGAAGGCGCAAATCAGAAAAAAGGCAAAGCCCACCAGAATGGTGCGTTTGTAGTTCAGCTTCATATTCGGTTCTCCTTCAAGTCGTGATAGAGCTTTGCGATGTCCTGATAGACCCATGTGGGGTTCACCCGGTATTTCACGATGTCACCCATAACGCCCTCGCCGCTGAGGACGAAGATACTGTCGATCCCGGCGTTGACGCCGCAGGCCACGTCGGTATACAGCCGGTCGCCGATGATGACAGCCTGTTCCGGCGGAAAGCCCGTCCGGGCAAGGGCCAGACGCACCATCTCCGGCCTGGGCTTTCCCAGAAAGCGGGGCGTTTTCCCGGTGGCCCGCTCCAGCATCTGGCACACGCTGCCGCAGTCCGGCACCGAACCGTACCAGGTGGGGCACACCCAGTCTGGGTTGGTGGCCAGCCATGTAACGCCCCGGTTCAGCAAGATGCAGCTATCCTCCAGCTTCTGAAAGGTCAGCTCCGTGTCAAAGCCGCTGAGGAGCACCGTAATGTCGTCGGACAGGGTGTCCGACACCTGGATGCCCGCCCCGGTGAGCTGCGCCTTCAGCGACGCGGTGCCGGAGACGTAGCACTGCTGGCCCGGAAACTCCGTCAGCAGCGTGTGCTCCGCCGCGTCGGCGGAGGTGAGATAGTCCTCCGCCGTGGTCTCGATGCCCAGGCGGCGCATTTTTTCGATGTAGCCCTCCACGCCCCGGGAGGAGTTGTTGGTGAGAAACAGGTACCGGCCGCCCTGTTGGCGAATGAAGGAGAGGAACTCCGGTACCTTGTTGAAAAGCTGCTCGTCCAGATAGAGGGTGCCGTCCATATCCAGCAGAAAAAGCCGTTTGTCTGTCAGTGCCATGGTCACACCTCCTTTTCATACCTATACAATTTTACAGCATACCACAACCTGTCGGATATGGCAATATTTTGTTGCAAAGTGGGCATAGAAGGTTTTCGCGGCCCACTCCTTTGCTCCGGTGGGGAAAACTTGACAATAATTGCCGAAAATGCTATACTTTGTGGCGTATTTTTCCATTTCCGTCCCTGCTGTGGTTTACCGCGGCGGCAAGATGGATATCATCGAGGTATTATGAAAGAACGATTGCAACAACTTTGGCCCAACATCAAGTTCGCCTGGCGCTGCATGGGGGACAACCTCCGTATCTTCGGCGAGATGGACGAGGTCCGGGCCCTGAAGCGGGCATTCCGGGTGTTCTGGTGGCGTCTGGGCGACGTGTTCGCACTGATCGGGCGTCTGCTGTGGGCCTGGTTCCTGAACACCCGCATGGTACGCTCCGTCAAGGCCTGGTGGCAGCGGACGAAAAAGGCCGTGTGGGAGCTGCCGCAGTATCAGTTCCTGCGCCGCTTCTCTGCCAAGCTGAAGGCCCATGTGTGGATGCGCTGGCTGGTGCTGGGCGGCATCGCGGTGCTGATCTGCCTGCCCTGGTGCGTAGCGGACACCACCGCCAAGACCTATACCTATCTGGTGGTCACCGACGAGGCCACCACTCTGGTGGACGGCTATCCCGATTTCACCTACGAGAGCGACACTCTGCGGGTGCACGATGATACCGGCGGCGACGCCCAGATCATCCTGGCCGCCGGGCAGATGGTGCTGATCCGTCACGGCGACGAGCTGCTGTCGGTGGAGTCCTATCACGAGACGGTGCAGAACCTGCTGGAGCGCTATGACATCCATGTGGGCAAGGATGAGATGATCGGTGTCAACACCACCGGCCTGAAGACCCTGATCCACGTCAGCGACGAGCTGCGCTGCCGCCGCCGTGAGACTTCGGTGGACACCTATCAGACCAAGGTGCTGTACGACTATCTGCTGCCCTACGGTGAGCATGTGATATTGCAGGAGGGTGCGCCCGGCACCACCACCGACACCTATGACGACGTGTACCGCAGCGGCGAGATGGTCAACACCGTGCTGGTGGACCGCAGCGACAGTACCGCCCGGGCCCAGATCATTGTCTACGGCCGCCTGGTGAAGGAAGTGGAGCGGGATGACCGCATCGAGCGTGACGTGGCCTATGGCGGCGGACGCTCCGGCGGCTATCTGGTGTTCCAGTCCGGCTACAGCATGACCTATTACGACAAGCTCACCTGCAACTCCACCGCCTATTACAGCGGCGGAGAGAAGGGCGCGGCGTTCACCACCTCCACCGGCCACGCCGTGGGTCTTGGCATCGTCGCCGCCGACCCCAAGACCTTCGCCTATCACTCCCGGATGTTCATCCAGTCCTACGGCATGGGACAGGTGGAGGACACCGGCGGCATGAAGGGCAACGTCATCGACGTGTGGTTCCCCAGCTATTCCGACTGTGTCTCCTGGGGCCGCCGCAACGTGACCGTCTGGCTGCTGGACTAAACAAATAATGGATAAAAAGAGGAGGGAGCATAGCTCCCTCCTCTTTTTATCCATTATCCCATATTGGAAAACCGCTCCACCGCCTTGGTAAAGCTCTCGATGGTCTTGTCGGCATCGCCGTGCTGGATGCCGTCCCGGACACAGTGCTTGATGTGTCCCTCCAGCACCACCTTGCCGCAGCCGTGAAGGGCGGATTTCGCCGCGTTGATCTGGGCCAGCACATCCTCGCAGGGAATGTCCTCGTCGATCATCCGGTCAATGGCCTGCACCTGGCCGATGATCTTTTTCAGCCTGCGGTGGAGATTGTCCGCGTCCATGCATTGCTTCATTGTCGATCCCTCCTACCCTATGGGGTATAGGGAGATTATACTTCTCCCCCGCCCCATTGTCAAGCCGCCCCTTGCAAAGGCGGCGGTTCTATGGTAGGATGGCGGTAGAGACCATTTAATATGAGGAGGAATCATCCATGAGCGAAAGCAAGCTGAGCAAGGCCCTGCTGTACGCGCCGGAGAACGGCTATGACCGCCTGCCGGAGAGCGAAAAGGCCGCCATGCACGCCTATTGCGAGGATTACAAGGACTTTCTGAACCACGGCAAGACCGAGCGTCTGTGCGTGGACTACTGCATCGAGCTGGCCGAGAAGCGGGGCTTTGTGGCGTATCAGCCCGGCATGCCCCTCAAGACCGGCGACAAGGTGTACTGCAACAACCGTGGCAAGGGAATCATGCTGGCCGTCATCGGCAGAGAACCTCTGTCCAAGGGCGCCGTCATTGCCGCCGCCCACACCGACGCACCCCGCCTGGATCTGAAGCCCCGGCCCCTGTATGAGGACGCGGAGCTGGCCTATCTCAAGACCCATCACTACGGCGGCATCCGCAAGTACCACTGGGTCACCATTCCCCTGGAGCTCCACGGCGTGGTGACGCTTGCCGACGGCACGGTGATGCCCGTCCATATCGGTGACAAGCCCGAGGATCCCCAGTTCATCATCAATGACCTGCTGCCCCACCTGGGCCGTGAGCAGGGCAAGAAGCCCCTGAACGAGGCCATCCCCAGCGAGAGCCTGAACATTCTGGTGGGCTCCATGCCGGTAACGGATCAGGACGAGAAGAAGCGCTTCAAGCTGGCCGTCATGCAGCTTCTGCATGAGAAGTACGGCATGGTGGAGGAGGACTTCATCTCCGCCGAGCTGGAGGCCGTCCCCGCCGGTCATGCCCGCGATATCGGCTTTGACCGCAGCCTCATCGCCAGCTACGGTCACGACGACCGCGTCTGCGCCTATGCCGAGCTGGCCGGTATCTTCGACGCCAAGGATCCCGTCCGCACCGGCGTGTGCATCTTCGCCGACAAGGAGGAGATCGGCAGCGAGGGCGTGTCCGGCATGCAGTCCGAGGCCTTTGACAAGTTCATGGGTGAACTGTGCGACAGCCAGGGCGTGCTGCTGCGGGACTGCTTCACCAACTCCTTCTGCATCAGCGCCGACGTGACCGCCGCCTATGACCCCAACTTTGCCGAGGTATATGAGAAGAACAACGCCGCCTATGTCAACTACGGCATCGGCCTGTGCAAGTACACCGGCGCCGGCGGCAAATCCGGCGCCTCCGACGCCAGTGCCGAGGTGGTGGGCAAGCTGCGCCGCCTGCTGAACGAGGAAAACATCTTCTGGCAGATGGCCGAGCTCGGCAAGACCGACGCGGGCGGCGGCGGCACCGTGGCCAAGTACATGGCCAAGCGCAACATCGACACCATCGACGCGGGCGTCCCCGTGCTGAGCATGCATGCCCCCTATGAGACCGTGGGCAAGCTGGACTGCTACATGACCTATCGCTGCATGAAGGCGGCGTTCGAGAAGGCGTGACCTATGGCGCTCTCCTTCCGGCTGGACAGTGCCGCGGGCGGCGGAAGCCTGTGCCGCGCCGCGGCCCGGGACGGCACCATCACCGTCCCCCTGACGCCGCCGGTCTATGACGGGC
>ENA-UOOA01001874-UOOA01001874.1-human-gut-metagenome-genome-assembly--contig:-P61old-NODE-1874-length-31835-cov-7.752171_pt1 | contig 31835 bp, 27 predicted proteins | sample MGYA00242467_ERZ724014 | MGnify/ENA metagenome assembly ERZ724014 | reverse complement strand
GGCGCTTTTCTGTTCCTATATAGATTTACCGGATGCAGCCGGCTCAATCATGCCGGATGATATCCGCCGTGGCGGCGCCGGTGACGCGCAGCAGGTCGGCCGGCGCCAGCAGGATCTGCGCGCCGATGCGGCCGCCGCTGATGATCACGGTGTCAAACTGCCGCACACTTTCGTGAATAACGGTCGGGAAGGCTTTTTTCATCCCGATGGGGGTACAGCCGCCCCGTACATACCCGGTCAGCCCCAGCAGCTCCTTGACCGGGATCAGCTCCACGGCCTTTTCGCCCACGGCTTTGGCGGCGGCTTTCAGATCCACCTCTTCGGCAATGGGGATGACGAACACATAGTGTCCGCCGCTCTTGCCTACGGCAACCAGCGTCTTGAAGCTGCTTTCGTAGGGCTGCCCAAGCTGGTCGGCAACACTCACGCCGTCGATAAACTCCGGGCAGGTGTAGGTATTCAGCGTATAGGCAATGCGGTTTTTATCCAGTATGCGCATGGCATTGGTTTTAAGCTCTTTCGCCATTGCTATTCTCCTCCGAAGCCGGCTGCGGAGGCTGTGCCGCCTCCAGCGTTTCGCGCAGCGTATCCAGTGCATCCTTGCCGCCGGTGGTGTCGATCTTCACGGCATAATACGGCTTGCCGGCGGCGCTGATGAGCACGCGTCCGCGCAGTGCGGCGTTCATGCGCGCGCCCATGGCCATATCCAGCGTCTGCGGATACAGCAGCAGGCTGCCCTGCTGTGCCTTGATCTCCCGGATGCCGAGGGCGGCGGCCATATTGCGCAGCAGTGCCACATCCACCAGCCCCTGCACCGCTTTCGGTGGCTCACCGAAGCGGTCGATCAGCTCATCAAACACATCCATGGAGTCCTCCTGCGTGCGGATATCTGCAATGCGGCGGTAGATCTCCAGCCGCTGGGCGTTATCCCCGATATAGCTTTCCGGTATATGGGCAGAGATCGGCAGATCCACCAGACACTCCACCTCGGTGGCGGCGGTATTGCCCTTCTCCTCATTCACGGCCTCCGCCAGCAGCTTCAGGTACATATCGTAGCCCACGGCCTCCATGTGGCCGTGCTGCTGTGCGCCCAGCAGGTTGCCGGCGCCGCGGATCTCCATATCCCGCATGGCGATCTTGAAGCCCGCGCCGAATTCAGTGAATTCCCGCATAGCCTCCAGCCGCTTTTCTGCCACATCGGAAAGCTCCTTCCCCCGCGTGAAGGTAAGATAGGCGTATGCCCGGCGGGACGAGCGCCCCACCCGGCCGCGCAGCTGGTGCAGCTGCGACAGACCGTAGCGGTCAGCGTTTTCAATGATCAGGGTGTTCACATTCGGAATGTCCACGCCGGTCTCGATGATGGTGGTGCACACCAGAATATCCACCTCATGCTCCAGCACCTGCCGCCAGATCTCCGACAGCTCCTCCTCGCTCATACGGCCGTGTGCCACTGTGATGCGCGCCTCCGGTATGCGTTCGTGGATGGCGGCGGCACAGCGGTCAATATTGTCAATGCGATTGTGCAGGTAGTACACCTGCCCGTCGCGGCGCAGCTCCCGCCGGATGGCGTCGGTGATGATGCCATTGTCATGCTCCAGCACATAGGTCTGCACCGGGTGCCGGTCCTGCGGCGCCTCCTCGATGACCGACATATCGCGTATGCCGCTCATGGCCATGTTCAGGGTGCGGGGGATAGGCGTGGCGGACAGTGTCAGCACATCCACATTCGGCGTCAGCTCCTTGATACGCTCCTTTTGGGTCACGCCGAAGCGCTGCTCCTCATCAATGATGAACAGGCCGAGGTCGCGGAAAGCGATATCCGCCGACAGCATCCGGTGGGTGCCGACCAGAATGTCGATCTCGCCGGCCCGCACCCGGCGCACGATCTCTGCCTGCTGCTTGGGCGTGCGGAAGCGGGAGAGCATCTCCACCTTTACCGGAAAGCCCTCAAAGCGCTTTAATATTGTATTATAGTGCTGGAAGGCCAGAATGGTGGTGGGCACCAGCAGCGCACACTGCTTGCCCTGGCTGACGCACTTAAAGGCTGCGCGCAGGGCAACCTCGGTCTTGCCGAAGCCCACATCCCCGCACAGAAGACGATCCATCGGCACCGACCGTTCCATATCCGCCTTGATCTCCTCGATGCAGCGCAGCTGGTCGTCGGTTTCCTCATATTCGAAATGGCGTTCAAAATCGTACTGCCATTCTTCGTCGGGGCCGAAGGCGTAGCCGGGGGAGGCCATGCGCTTGCCGTACAGCACAATCAGCTGGCGGGCGATATCCTTCACGGCTGCGCGCACACGGCTTTTGGCCTTTTGCCATTCCTGGCCGCCCAGCCGGTTCAGGCGGACGGTGCTGTCCTCTTTCGTACCGATGTACTTGGAGACAAGATCCAGCTGGGTTACCGGCACATAGAGGGTATCTCCCTTGGCGTATTCCAGCTTGATATAGTCCTTGACGACCCCCTGCACCTCTACCTGATGTACCCCCTGGTACACGCCGATGCCGTGGGCGGAGTGGACAATATAATCGCCGATCTGCAGCTCGGAAAGGCTGTGGATCTCGGCGCCCTTTTCCTTGCGGCGGCGGAGGCGGCGGGCGGTGCGGATCACCCGGCCGTGGGTGATCACGGCAAAGCCGGCGTCCGGCAGCTCAATGCCGGCGGAAAGGCCGCCGGTCGTTACCAGCACCCGGTCGCGGATCGGCTCAGCCGGGTCCCTGGCATACAGTGCCGGCAGGCCGGCCTTTTGCAGATCCTCTGCCAGCGTGATGGCGGCTTTTTCCTCACTGCCGGCCAGCACAAGGCAGGCCATGTGGCGGGAAAGCAGATCCCGCAGATCCTCCGCCAGCAGCTCGACCTGCCCCGACCAGATCGGCAGCTGGCGGGCATTGACGGTATAGATCGCCTTGGGGTGGATATCCCCGGCTGCGCGGGCAAATGCTTCCAGCAGAATACCCCCGCGGCGGATCAGCTCCTGGCTGACCTGCTCTGCCGGGCGGGTGTAGGCTGTCAGCCCGCGGCACAGCAGCCCCTCTTTGAGCAGCTCCTCTATATCCTGGTTCAGCTGCCACTGGGTGGTGCGCAGTCGCTCCCGCAGTTTGGCCGGCTCACTGACCAGCACAAGATCCCCGCGCAGATAGGTGAACAGGTCTGCCGGCTCATAGATCAGCGGCAGGTATTTGTCCATGCTGGAGGGGCGTGTGCCGCCGCGCAGGCGGTCCACATCGGCCAGCAGATTGGCGCGCACCGCATCGGCGCCGCGCCCGCGCTGGGTGGCGGCCAGCTGCTCAATGACAGCAGCCAGTGCCGCCGGGTCGTCGTACATGATTTCGGCGGCCGGCGGGATAGCTATGGCATCCAGCGGCTCGGTGCGGCGCTGTGTCAGCAGGTCAAAGTAACTCAGGGTATCAACCGTATCTCCCCACAGCTCCATGCGCACCGGTGCTGGGCTGTCGGCCGGAAACACATCGACAATGCCGCCGCGCACGGCAAATTGCCCGGCTCCCTCGATCTGCTGGCAGCGTTCATATCCGGCGGCGGAGAGAGCTGCCGGTAGGTCGGCCACCGGCAGCGCCGCACCGGCAGACAGCTCCAGCGTGCGGCGCAGCAGGGTGTCCGGCGGGATGGTATACTGTGTGGCGGCGTCCGCACAGGCAACCACGCAATCGTAGTTGCCGGCGGCAATGGCGGCCAGTGTGCCCAGACGCATCTGCTCGTATTCGCGGCTGGCCGATTCGGTCTGCCGCAGAGACAGCTCCCGCGCCGGAAGCTGCAGTGTGCGCAGCCCAAGGGCGCGCAGATCCTCTGCCATGCGGCTGGCCTCCGCTTCATCGGCGGCCAATAGCGCCGCCCGGCGGCCGAGTGTGCGGCACAGGCCGGCGGTCAGCAGCGCCTTATGGATGTGTGCCAGCCCCACCACCTGCGCCGGCGTATGGCCGCCGCGGATGTCGGCACACAGGCTTTTGTAGACCGGCAGTGCAGCCAGTCCTTTTTCCCAGATACTCATGTATGGCTCCCCGATACGGTTTAGTGTGAATAGCGGTTCATGGCTTCATCTATGCGGCCGGCCACCACCAGCTGTGCCGCGGCGGCCGCCTTGGCAAAGGCGTCCTGCATCAGCGGCTGCTCATCCTTTGTGTACTTGGACAGCACCCAGTCCGCCAGGTCGTAGGCTGGGTGCGGCTTAGCCCCCACCCCGATGCGCACGCGGGCAAAATCGGCCGTGCCGATGCAGGCAATAATGCTGCGCAGCCCCTTCTGGCCGCCGTCGCTGCCCTTTTTGCGCACCCGCACCTGCCCCACGGGCAGGGCAATATCATCGCTGAATACCAGCAGGCGGTCTGCCGGCAGCTTATAGAACGCCATGGCGGCCTGCACGGCCTCGCCGCTGTTGTTCATAAAGGTCTGCGGATACAGCAGCAGCACCCGCTGCCCCTCAATGGTGCCGGTGCCGGTGAGCGCCTTGAACTGCTTTTTCTCCAGGCGGATGCCGGCATCCTGCGCCAGCACCGCCAATGCGCTGCAGCCGGCATTGTGCCGTGTGCCCTCATAGGCCATGCCGGGGTTACCGAGACCCACTACCAGCCAATCAAGCCCGCCGGCCTTTTTTCCGAACAGCATCTGTTCCACTCCCTTGTTGTTTTGTCTGTACCACCCGCTATTATAGCAAAGTGCGCGCCGTGCCGCAAGTCCTTTGTGTCGTCATGCGGGATTTTTATTGCGGCCCGGCGGTTGCATTTTTTTGCCGGATTTGGTATACTGCGTGTAGCGGCAGCGGCTTCCTGCCCATCTGTGGCCGGAGCGCCTGCGAACCCTGCTGCTACCCCCTCTTTTCCGGATAAATACCATACAACGGAGGCGACTGCTTATGCCGAATTTCACCAAACAGGCGATCAAGGCGTCCTTTCTCAAGCTGCTCAACGAACAGCCGCTCAGCCGGATCACCGTGCGCAGTATTGTGGAGGATTGTGGGATCAACCGCAATTCGTTCTACTATCACTATCAGGATATCCCTACTCTGATTGAGGAGATCATCAAGGAGGAGGTGGATACCCTGGTCGCCAAATATCCGACCATCAACACCCTGCACGATTGTGTGGATCTGGCATTCCATTTTGCCCTGCAGAACAAAAAGGCGGTACTGCACATCTACAATTCTGTCAACCGTGCGATGTATGAGCAGTATACCATGGAGCTGTGTGAGTATGTGATCACCACCTACCTGAACACCGCCTTCGGGCAGGAAGCGATCAGCGCGTATGACCATGCCATTGTGGTGCGCATGCTCAAGTGTGAGCTGTTCGGCCTGCTGTATGAGTGGATCCGCAACGGCATGAAGGATGATGCCGTGCAGGAGATCTACCGCGTGGCCGATCTGTGCCGCGGCCTCTCTGAGGAGCTGCTGTGCCGTATCCGCGCCGCGGAGGCCGACCGTCCCACGCCGCCGGCAGTTTAGGCATTTGCCTGCGTTTGACCAAAAAACAGACAGTTTATCCCCCGCTGCCCAGTTTTGGGACAGCGGGGTTTTCTTTGTCTGTTTTCAGGTGGCGTTCCCCCTGCTATACTATGGGGCAGACGAGGGGAGGAAACGGGAACCCCCTTGACCGGAGAGCCTGCGTCTGCGGGAAGAAAGGAGATATTTGTATGCGTTCGCGTTCCATAGCACCGATGAGAGCCGCCAAGATCGGGTACATTCTGATTTCGGCCGTTCTGTGTGTGCTGGGTATCCTGCTGATCGTGGAGCCGCAGTTTTCGGCTGCGGTGCTCGGCGTGATCTGCGGGATTGTGCTGCTGGTGTTCGGCTGTGTGCGGCTGGTTGGCTATTTTTCCAAGGATCTGTACCGGCTGGCCTTTCAGTACGATCTGCCGTTTGGCATTCTGCTGGTGGTGTTGGGGCTTGTGCTGCTGCTGCATCCGGCCGGCATGATGAACTTCCTGTGCATCACACTGGGGCTGTACATCCTGACCGACAGCCTGTTCAAGATCCAGATCGCTGCGGATGCCCGGAAATTCGGCCTGCGGGATTGGTGGCTGATTCTGGCGCTGGCGATTGTCAGTGGGCTGTGTGGGCTGATGCTGCTGTTCCGTCCCGGTGCCGGCAGCGATCTGCTGATGATCCTGCTTGGGATCACACTGCTGTCGGAGGGAATTCTCAGCTTCAGCACGGCCATCACCGCCGTCAAGATCATCCGGCACCAGCGCCCCGATGTGATTGAGGTTGACTATAGCGAAGAAAGCGAGGATTAAGCGGCTATGCATTTCTCAAGAGCGGTTGTGAAATACCGCATACCCATTCTGCTTATCGCCGTGCTGCTGATGATCCCGTCCGTGCTGGGCATGGTGGGAACACGCATCAACTACGATATGCTGACCTATCTGCCGGACGATATGGATACCGTCATCGGGCAGAACGAACTGCTGGAGGATTTCGGCAAGGGGGCTTTCTCCTTTATCGTGGTGGAGGATATGCCGGATAAAGAGGTGGCCGCCCTGTGCGACAAGCTGGAGACCGTGGACCATGTGGAAACGGTGCTGTGGTACTCCTCTTTGGCAGATATCACCATCCCGAAGGAGCTGCTGCCGGACGCGCTGTATAAGGAATTCAATACCGACCACTCCACGCTGATGGCGGTATTCTTCGACAGCGCGACCTCGGCGGATGTGACAATGGATGCTGTGCGCGAGATCCGCTCTATTGCGGGCAAGCAGTGCTTTGTTGCCGGTATGTCCGCCCTGGTGACCGACCTGAAGGATCTGTGTGAGCAGGAGGAGCCGATCTATGTCGGCCTGGCGGTGGTGTGCGCCTGCGCGGCAATGATGCTGCTGCTGGACGGTTGGCTGGTGCCTTTCGTTTTCCTGGCTTCCATCGGCATGATGATCCTGCTCAACCTGGGTTCCAATTATTTCTTTGGGGAGATTTCGTACATCACCAAGGCGCTTTCTGCGGTGCTGCAGCTGGCGGTGACCATGGACTACTCCATCTTCCTGTGGCACAGCTACAATGAGCAGCGTGAGCGCTACGGCGACCCCAAGGAGGCCATGGCGGTGGCCATCAAGGAGACCATGACCTCGGTCGTCGGCAGCTCGGTCACAACGGTGGCGGGCTTCATTGCCCTGTGCTTTATGACCTTCACGCTGGGGCGTGACCTCGGCATTGTGATGGCCAAGGGCGTTATTTTCGGCGTGCTGGGGTGTGTTACGGTGCTGCCGGCGCTGATCCTGCTGCTGGATAAGCCGCTGCAGAAAACCAAGCACCGCTCACTGATCCCCAACATGAGCAAGCTTTCCAAGGGCATTGTGAAGGTGTTTCCGGTCTTCCTGGTAATCTTTGCGCTGCTGATTGCGCCGGCCTACTACGGCTATGCCAAGACCAATGATGAAGTGTATTACGATATGGGGCAGTGCCTGCCGGAGGATATGGAGTATGTGATCGCTAACTCCAAGCTTTCCGAGGACTTTGACATCGCCTCCACCCACATGGTGCTGACCGACGCGACCCTGCCGTCCAAGTCGGTGCGCAGCATGATCGGTGAGATGGAAAAGGTGGACGGCGTCAAATATGTGCTGGGGCTTGAATCGGTGGTTGGCTCCCGTGTGCCGGAAGAGATCCTGCCGGACAGCATCCGGCAGGTCCTGAAGAGTGACAAGTGGGAGCTGCTGCTGATCAATTCCGAATATAAGGTGGCCAGCGATAAGGTCAATGACCAGCTGGACAGCCTGAATATCATCCTGAAGAAATATGACCAAAAGGGTATGCTGATCGGTGAGGCGCCCTGCATGAAGGATATGATCGAGACCACCAACCATGACTTCCAGGTGGTGAATGCGGTGTCCATCATCGCGATCTTCGTTATCATTGCCCTGGTGGAAAAGAGCTTCTCCCTGCCGTTCATCCTAATCGCGGTGATCGAGCTGGCCATCTTTATCAATCTTGGCCTGCCGCACTATTTGGGACAGTCGCTGCCGTTTATTGCGCCGATCTGCATCAGCACCATCCAGCTGGGCGCTACGGTGGACTACGCCATTCTGATGACCACCCGGTATAAGAGCGAACGCCTGAGCGGGCAGGATAAGCGGCAGAGCGTCGGCACGGCGCTGGCCGCGTCGATCCCCTCCATCCTGGTTTCCGGTCTGGGGCTGTTTGCCGCCACCTTCGGTGTGGCTGTGTATTCCGATATCGACATCATCAGCTCGATGTGTATGCTGATGGCGCGGGGCGCTATTGTCAGTATGCTGCTGGTTATCTTCATCCTGCCGGCGCTGCTGCTGCTGTGTGACCGCCTGATCTGCCTGACCACCTACGGTATGCCGCATCTGCTGAAAAAGAAAACGGAGGTAATGTCACGATGAAAACCAAAATGCTCAAGCCGCTGGCGATTGTGCTGAGTGCGGCTCTGCTGGTCGGCGCCGGTGCGGCGGTTTACGCCACCGGTGCGGCGAACAGCCAGCCGGCGCAGGAGACGGAGACCACGGCCTCCGCGGATACGACCGCCACAGCGACCAACCAAAAGGACGAGACCGTGTATGTGCTGGCCGGTGCGGACGGCAGCGTAAAGAAGATCATCGTCAGCGATTGGATCAAGAATGCCCTTGGCAGCGCCACGCTGGAGGACAGCTCCGTGCTGACGGATGTGGAGAATGTAAAGGGCAGCGAAAGCTACACCATGAATGGGGACAATATGCGTGTATGGGATGCGCAGGGCAAGGATATCTACTGCCAGGGCACTGTGCAGAAGGAGCTGCCGGTCACGCTGTCCGTTTCGTATAAGCTGGATGGCAAGGCTATCAGTGCCGAGGAGCTGGCCGGCAAAAGCGGCAAGGTGACCATCCGGTACGATTACCGCAATAACCAGTACCAGACAGTGGCCATCGACGGCAAGCAGGAGACGATCTATGTTCCCTTCGCCATGCTGACCGGTATGCTGCTGGACAGCGATACTTTTACCAATGTGGAGGTGTCCAACGGCAAGCTGCTGAATGACGGCAGCCACACCGCCGTGGTCGGTATCGCCTTCCCCGGCCTGCAGGAAAACCTGCGGATTTCGGCGGATAAGCTGGAGATCCCCTCATATGTCGAGATCACGGCGGATGTGCAGAACTTCGCTATGACCAATACGGTGACCATTGCCACCAATGAGCTGTTCAACCAGGTGGATGCCGACAAGCTGGACTCCACCGAAAAGCTGACAGCCTCCCTGAAGGAGCTGACCGATGCCATGGATCAGCTGATGAACGGCTCCTCCGCGCTGTACAATGGCCTGTGCACCCTGCTGGAAAAGTCCGGTACGCTGATTTCCGGCATCGACCAGCTGGCCACCGGCGCAGCCAAGCTGAAAGATGGCGCCGGACAGGTGGACAGCGGTACAGCCGCGCTGCTGGCCGGTCTGACCACGCTGAGTGAGAATAACGACAAGCTGAACGCCGGTGCTGCCACCGTGTTTGATACGCTGCTGCGCTCGGTGGAAAGCCAGCTGGCGCAGAACGGTCTGACGGTGGAAACGCTGACGATCGACAACTACACGACCGTGCTGACGGCTCTGCTGCAGAGCCCGGATGCGCAGCAGAGTGCAGTGCTGGAGGCGATGGCCAAGACCGTGCTGGAGCAAAAGCTGGCGGATGCAAATGTGCCGCAGGGCTATTATGAACCGGTCAAGCTGCTGCTGGCGCAGCGGCTGGCGGCCGGCCAGACCACGGAGCAGGCCATGCAGGAGATTGGCGCGATCCTCTACAAGGCGCAGCTGGGTGACAAGGCCAGCGCGAAAGTGCTGCAGGATGCGGCGGCAGCCGTGGCAACACCGACCGGGCAGGCGACTGTGAAGGCGCTGTACCTCTCGCTGGCCAGGCAGACGCTGCAGCCGCAGATCACAGAGGCGATTGCGGGACTGGACAGCTACCACGAATTTTATACCGGCGTGCAGGAGTACACGGCCGGCGTGAGCAGTGCCAAGGACGGCGCCGCGACGCTGAAGGCCGGCACGGCGGAGCTTTCCAAGGGGGCTGCGGAGCTGTATGACGGCGTGCTGCAGCTCAAGGACGGCGCACCGGCACTGACGCAGGGGGTGACCCAGCTGCGCGACGGCGCCATGCAGCTCTCCGGCGGCCTGAAGGAATTCAACGAAAAGGGCGTGCAGAAGCTGGTGGATGCCGTGAACGGTGACCTCGGTGGTCTGGTGACCCGTATTAAGGCGACGGTGGAGGTCTCCAAGAGCTATCAATCCTTCTCCGGCCTTTCCGACAGCATGGACGGTCAGGTGAAATTCATCTACCGGACCGATGCCATCGGCGAATAAAACCGCTTACTTCCTCCAAACAAACTGTCCGGGCGGGATCGGCGATCAGCCGATTCAGCCCGGACAGCTTTTTGTCTATTGTCGATAGGGAAAGCGGAAAAATCATTCGGTGGGCAAAGCCTCGGCGCGGCGCAGCCATTCGGCAGCGGCGGCATCGCTCGGCATCCGCCAATCACCGCGGGGAGACAGGCAGATGCTGCCGATCTTAACGCCGTCCGGCAGGCAGCTGCGCTTGAACTGTTGGGTGAAGAAGCGGCGATAGAAGGAGACCAGCCATTTTTTTATGGTGGCACGGGGGAAATCGTCGGCGAAGGCTTTGCATGCCAGCGTATAGATCTTTTCAGGGGCAAAGCCGTAGCGCACAACATAATACAGGAAGAAATCGTGCAGGGCGTATGGCCCGACAATCTCCTCGGTCTGCTGGGCGATCTGTCCCTTTTCATCGGGGGGCAGCAGCTCCGGGCTGATGGGGGTATCCAGGATATCCCGCAGCACCTCGCCACAGCCGGGGAAGATATTTTCCTCCATAATGCTGTCGATCATCCAGCGGACCAGCGTCTTGGGTACGCCGCAATTGACCCCGTACATGCTCATGTGGTCGGCATTGTAGGTGCACCAGCCCAGCGCCAGCTCACTGAGGTCGCCGGTGCCGGCCACAAAGCCGCCCAGCTCCCCGGCCACATCCATCAGCACCTGCGTGCGCTCCCGTGCCTGGGCATTTTCATAGGTCAGATCCAGCCTGGCCGGATCGTGCCCGATATCCCGGAAATGCTGCTCCACGGCGGCACGGATGGGGATCTCCCGGCAGGTAACGCCCAGCTGCTGCATCAGGGTAAGGGAATTGCGGTAGGTGCGGTCGGTGGTGCCGAAGCACGGCATGGTCACGCCCACCACATCGGCTGCTGGCCGCCCGGCGCGGCGCGCGGCCTCGGTGCACACCAGCAGCGCCAGGGTGGAATCCAGGCCGCCGGAAACGCCGATGATCGGGCGGGAGCGGGTAATATCCATGCGCTTTTTCAGCCCCAGCACCTGCATCTCGAAGATGCCCATGCAGCGCTCGGCGCGGTCACGCCGGACATTGGGGACAAACGGCAGCTTTTCCACCGGATAAAAGGCCAGGTCATTTTCTGCGGCAGGGCAAGGGATGGCGACCCGCCGGCAGGGGGTGCCGCACAGGGCGGCGCTTTGCGCGAAGGTCTTGATCTTGCGGCGGTCGGTGCGCAGCTTGCCCAGGTCGATATCGCTATATAGCAGATAGTCACTGTCGATGGTGTAGGTGTTTTCGGCCAGCAGACGGCCGTTCTCGCACACAAGGCTGTGGCCGGAGAAGATCAGATCGGTGGTGGATTCGGTGCAGCCGGCGGAAACATACACATAGGCGGTAAGCTGGGCGGCCGACTGCTGCTGTACCAGCGCCCGGCGATACCGGCGCTTGGAAATGGTCTCATTGCTGGCGGAAAGATTGATCACAACCTCGGCACCGCCGAGAGCCAGCTGGCTGCTCGGCGGGATGGTCGCCCACAGATCCTCGCAGACCTCGGCGCCGAAAATGAAACTTCCGGTATCGAACAGCAGCCCCTGTCCCACCGGCACCGGCTCGGCCTGCCGGGCGGCAAGCCCCAGCTCGGCTGCCGACAGTTCGGTGACCGGTAGCTGCGCCGCGGAGGAGAACCACCGCTGCTCGTAGAATTCATTGTAATTCGGAATATAGGTCTTGGGCACAAGGCCGTACAGCCGGCCGCCGTACAGGATGGCGGCGCAGTTATACAGCCCGCCGCGCAGCTCCAGCGGCAGCCCGACCGCCAGTATGCTCTGCAGGCTTTCGCTGGCCCGCAGCAGATCCAGCAGACCCTGCCGCGCAGCTTCCAGCAGCGTCTGCTGGAAGAACAGGTCGCCGCAGGTATAGCCGGTGAGCGACAGCTCCGGGAATACCGTCAGCTGCGGCCGCTTTTCTGCGGCCTGCTGTGCTTTTTCGATCATGCGGCGGACATTTTCCGTCACATTGCCCACGGAAACCTCCGGTACTGCGGCAGCCACCCGTATAAAATCCAACATAGCGCGCCTCCTGTGCGTATGGTTTACGCTGTTTAGTATAACACGCTTTCGGACGGTATTCAACTGCTTTTTCATTTGGTGGCCTTTTTTGCAATGGTAGCGCTTACATTCTTTGGCCACAGGCTTGACATTTTGCCGGCCGGCGCGTATAATCGGGGCAGAAAAGAGACAACGGAGGTTAGCGGGTATGGCGGATGTTTCTCTTTGTATCGCAGAGTTTCAGTGGAAATATGGCGATCAGCGGGCTTTGGAACTCGCCCATGAGCTGGGGCTGTCCTATGTGGATTTTGACCTCTCCTCTCACTCTGTGCAAAAGGAGAACGACCGGTATGCGGTGGGCTCTCCGGAGGAGATCGAGGCGTATTATACTGCGCTGCGGCAATACGGGGAGTCAATCGGTGTCCGGGTTGCGCAGACGCACGGCCGTATCCGTGCCTACCGCCTTGACGAGCCGGACTTCAATGAGGGGCAGCGTCTCTCGGCCCGGCTGGATCTGCTGGCGACCAGGGCACTGGGCAGCCGCTATTGCGTGATGCATGCGGTTCATCTGGGGGCGGCGGCCGCCCCGGAGGATCAGCGCTCACTCAACCGGCAGATGTTCCGGAATTTTCTGCCCTTTGCGCAGGAATACGGTGTGTGCATTGCCACAGAGACGCTGGGCAGCATCCATACGGCGGATGGCGGGCGGGCGGTGGACTTTTTCGGCGACACGGAGGAATTTATCCACGCCTATGAGGAGTTCAAGGCCATACCGGCGTATGCGGAGCACCTGTGCGTGTGCATGGATACCGGGCATACGCACCGTGCGGCCGCATTTGCCGGGCAGAGCTCCTGTACGGAGATGATCCGCCGGCTCGGCGGCGCCATTGAATGCCTGCACCTGAACGATAACGATGGGGTGGAGGATATGCATCTGGCGCCCAAGATGGGCACGCTGGATTGGCAGGAGGTTATGAAGGCCCTGGCGGATATCCACTATGACGGGGTATACAATATGGAACTCAAGTTGGGCCGTGTCGGTCCGGACGCAGCACTGCAGCTGCAGTACGCCCGTCTGGCCATAGCGATTATGAAAAGTCTGCTGCCCTAAGTCCGGGGCGGGTATCGAAAAAGAAGGATGGAAATGAAAAAAGGCGCTTTTTTATCGACGGTGCGGGTCGCTTTTCCGTATACCGTTCCGGTGATGGCGGGTTATCTGGTGCTGTCTGTTGCCTATGGGATCCTGATGCAGTCCAAGGGCTGCAGTCCGGTGTGGGCGCTGCTGGTCAGCCTGCTGGCATATAGCGGCAGTATGCAGTACGCCGCCGTGCCCTATTTTGCTGCCCCCTTTGATCCGCTGGGCGCGTTTGTGCTCAGTCTGACGATCAATGCGCGGTACTTTTTCTGCAGCATGGGGATGCTCAATCGCTTTGCCGATGCCGGCAAAAGCCGCCCGCTGCTGTTCTATATGCTTTCGGACGAAAGCTTTGCCATTGCGGCCACAACGCCCCCACCGCCGGAGGTGAGCAGCGGCGCCTTTTATACGGCCGTATTTGTGCTGAATTACCTGTATTGGGGGATAGGCACGCTGGCGGGCGGCCTGCTTGGTTCGCTGCTGCCCTTTACCATACAGGGGCTGGATTTCACGCTCACGGCCATGTATGTGGCCATGCTGACGGATATGCTGCGCCAGCGCAGCACCCGCCGGTGTGCGCTGGTGGGGGCGGGCTGTTCGCTGGCGGCATTGCTGGTGTTCGGCAGCGGCCGCATGGTCATTCCGGCCCTGGGGCTGATCTTCCTGATCTTTATTCCCACAAGGAGGAAGCTGTCATGGGTCTGACGATGCTGCAAAAGGCGGGGCTGGTTGCTGCGCTGACCCTGGGGGTGCTGCTGTGGCGGTTTCTGCCGCCGCTGCTGTTTCCCAATGGAAAGAAACACCCGCAGCTGATTGACGATCTGACGCCGCTGATCCCGCCGGCGATTATCGGCCTGCTGGCCGTATACAGCCTGAAGGATGTTTCCCTGCTGACCGGTAACCACGGCCTTCCGGAGCTGATCTCCGCTGCGGCGGTTGCCGCGGTGCACTACTGGCGGCGGAATACGCTGCTGTCCATCTTCGTCGGCACGGCGTGTTATATGCTGCTCTGTCGAGTGCTGTAAGTGCAGAAAAATGGAAAAGTAGCGGGAGTCTCTGCGGCAATGCCGCAGAGACTCCCGCTCCTTTTTGGTTTGGAAGGGCGTTTATGGCCGATGGACATAGCATAGCTCGGTCAACTCGGTGCCACCAACGGAAAAGGTGCTGCGACGGCCGTTGGGCATAAAACCCACGGCCTCATAGAATGCCCTTGCTCGGTGGTTATCCTCCAGCACCCACAGATACTGTTGCGCGAATCCCTGGCAGTGCAGTTCCTGCTGTGCTGCCGCAATCAGCCGCCGGCCGTATCCGCGTCGGAAGCATTCCGGCAGCACATACAGGGACATGATTTCACCCCAGCCGGTCATGGCTGCATCCCGTGCAGGGCAAATCGAACAGGTGGCGACCATCTTTCCTTCCTGTTCCAGCGCCAGATCAATATGGTTGCCGTTGCCTAATAGCGGGGTCCAGCGCTCCGGAGAGAGGGCATCCAGATATGCCTGTGGTACGATGCCACGATAGGCCACTTTCCAGGCTGCCGCATAGATATGACTGGCCTCGGAGGCGTTCTGTGCGGTTACGCGGATAAGGGAAAGTGCCATGAAATTCCTCCTCTTGCTTTTGCTCCCGATGGCGTCAGGCTTCGGTTGTGACGATATGGATAAGAACCTCTACCATCTTTGAAAGCGCTTCCACTGGGGTGGCCTCATAAATACTGTGGAAATTCATGCCGCCGGTGGACAGGTTGGGGCAGGGCAGGCCGTCAAAGGAGAGCCGGGCGCCATCGGTGCCGCCGCGGATGGGCAGAATGACTGGCTCCACGCCGGCGGCGCGCATGGCATCCTGTGCCCGCTGCACGATCTCCATATGCTGCTCGATCACCTCGCGCATATTGTAGTAGCTGTCGGTGATACGCAAGGTGAAGGTATCCGCGCCGTATTTGCGGTTAAGGAAGTCCACGGCATCCTGCAGATACTGCTTGCGCTGCTCAAAGGCGGTGCGGTCATGGTCACGGATAAGCATACGCAGGGTAGCTTCACTCTCGTTGCCGCTGGCCTCCGCCACATGGTAAAAGCCCTCGCGTCCCTCGGTGTGTGCCGGTGCTTCGGCGGCCGGCAGCAGGGCAATGAACTCATGCAGGTACAGCAGCGCATTGCGCATCTTGCCTTTGGCGGTGCCGGGGTGGGTATTCACCCCATGCACCGTCAGGGTGACGCCGGCCGCATTGAAGTTTTCATATTCGATTTCGCCCAGCTCTCCACCATCCACCGTATAGGCGTAGTCGGCGGCAAAGCGTTTGAGATCAAAGCAGTCGGCGCCGCGCTCGATCTCCTCATCGGGGGTGAAGGCGATGCTGATGGCGCCGTGCCGTGCCGCCGGGTCAGCCGTCAGGGCCGCGCAGGCGGCAATGATCTCGGCAACGCCGGCTTTGTCATCCGCCCCCAGCAGGGTAGTGTGATCGGTCACGATCAGCTCCTGCCCAAGATAGCGTTCCTCCACCATGGGGGCATTGCTGCCGTCAAAGCGGATAATCTGCGGCTGCACATTGGCGCCGCTGACATCCGGTGAGGTATCCATGTGGGCGATCAGCCCGATCACCGGGCGGCTCTCGCAGCCGGGGGTGGCAGGAATGTGGCCATAGACATAACCGTTTTCATCGCGGGCGGCGTCGGCGACGCCAGCCTGCAGCAGTTCCTGCACCAGGTGATCAGCCAGGGTCAGCTGTCCCGGCGTGGAGGGGCAGCTTGTGCTGGCATCATCCGAGGTGGTGTGAAAGCGTACATAATCGAGAAAGCGTTGTGTAACATCCATCGAAAATTCATCTCCTTAGTCTCTATCATACCACGCCGTGGCGCCGTTTTCAAGCCGGAAAAGGAAAGCCGCCCGCAACAGCCTGAGCTGTTGCGGGCGGCCGGTTGCCGCTATCAGACGGCGCTGTCAGGTCAATTAGCCCTCAATGTAGGCATACTGCAGATACCAGTAGCCATAGGGGCTGTGCCAGGTGCCCTTCAGCGTCTTGCTCTGCAGCCAGAAGTCGTTGTAGTAAGCGACCGGGATGCAGGCATAATCGTCCATCATGATCTTCTCAGCCTCATGCAGCTTCTCAAAGTGCACCTTGGAATCGGCGACCTTGGAGCCGTTCAGAGCATCATCGAACGCCTTGCTGTTGTACTTGCCATCATTGTTGCCGTTGGTGGACAGGAACAGCTCGATCATGTTGGAGGCATCGTTGTAGTCCATAACCCAGCCGTTACGAGCCATCTCGTAGTTGCCGGCGCGGCGCTGGGGAGTGAATGCCTTCCACTCGACGTTGTCGATCTTCATTTCGATCCCCAGAACCTCTTTGTAGCAGCTCTGCAGGTACTCAGCCACAACCTTGTGGTAGCCGGAATCGTTGGTGGAGTAGGTGATGGTCGGGAAACCCTTACCATCCGGATAACCAGCCTCAGCCAGGGCAGCCTTCGCGGCGGCCTTGTTGGCCTCGTAATCCTTGCTGATGTAGGTCTCGCCGCCGTTGGCGCTCACGGAGTTATCGAAGAACATGCCCTCGTTGTCCACAAGGCCGGGGCCGGCGAAGTTGTAGGCGGGGCTGTAGGTGCCCTGCATCAGCGTGTTGGCGATGTAATCGCGGTCGATAGCCAGGTTCAGAGCCTTACGCACATTGACATCGTTGAAGGGAGCCTTCTGGGTGTTCATGTTCAGATAGTAGGTGCCCAGAATGGTGTCCACATAGAAGTCGCCGCCGTTCTCAGCCTTGGTCAGGCTGGGGATCTCCTCGGTGGGAACATCCTTGATCAGCTGAGCCTCACCGCTGGTGTAGGCCGCATAAGAAGCGCTGGAATCCTCCAGCAGCAGGAAGTTCAGCGTATCGGTCACGATCTTGCTGCTATCCCAGCCGCCCGCGTAGTTCGGGTTCTTCTTGCAGACGATGCGCTCGCTCTCCGTCCACTCAGAGATCATGTAGGGGCCGTTGCAGACATAGGTCTCCGGCTTGGTCGCCCAGGCATCGCCATTGGCTTCCACGGTCGCCTTCTGTACCGGGCTCATGGTGCCGAACGCCACGATCTTATCAAAGTAAGAGCAGGGATACGCCAGCTGGACGGTCAGGGTCTTGCCATCCTCGCTCGCCTTCACATTCAGCAGGTCGGGGTTGGGCTCCGTGGTGGTCTTGCCCTCATCATCGGGGTTGCCGATGGCATCCTTATAGCCGTCGATCATACCGATAACGGTGTCGGCATAGGGGGCAGCCAGATCGACATCGGCGATCCGCTTGAAGGTGTACTCGAAGTCCTTCGCGTTCAGCTCGGTGCCATCGGACCACTTCAGGCCGTCACGCATGGTGAAGGTCCAGGTCAGACCGTCGTCGCTGACGGTGTACTTCTCCGCCTGACCGGGCTGTACCTTGTTGTCCTGATCAATGATCAGCAGGGTCTCAAACAGGGTGATCAGCATGTTACCGCCGTCCACAGCGCTGTTCAGAGCCGGGTCAAGGGTTTCGGGGTTCGGGCCGATCTGAACGGTGACGCCCTTGGCCGTCTTTTTACCGCAGCCGGAGAGGCTTACGAGACCAAGCACCATGCAGAAAGCCAAAACCAGTGCCATGATTTTCTTTGCTTTCATTTTCTCCACTCCATTTCGCAAAATTTCGCAGTTACCTGCAATTTATCCAATGCGCCCTGGCGACGCATTAAATACAAAAATTCAATGCCACTTACTTTACCCGATTCAGATGGTGGCAGGCCGCCCAGTGACCGGGGCTGACCTCGCGGAATTCCGGCACCTCGGCGGCGCAGCATTCATCCGCATAGGGGCAGCGCGTGCGGAAACGGCAGCCGCTGGGGGGATTAAGCGGGCTGGGCACATCCCCCTGCAGGGGGATACGCTTATTGGCGCGGGCCGTGATGGGATCGGCCACCGGAATGGCCGAGATCAGGCTGCGGGTGTAGGGGTGTACGCTGTGGGAAATCAGCTCATAGCTGTCCGCCAGCTCCACCAGCTTGCCGAGATACATCACGCCGATGCGGTTGGAAATGTGCCGCACCACGCTCAGATCATGGGCAATGAACAGGTAGGTCAGCCCCAGCTCCTGCTGCAGATCCTCAAACATATTCACCACCTGCGCCTGGATGGACACATCCAGTGCCGATACTGGCTCATCGCAGACGATAAATTCCGGATTGACCGCCAGTGCCCGGGCAATGCCCACGCGCTGCCGCTGGCCGCCGGAAAATTCGTGCGGATAGCGGTTGGCGTGCTCACTGTTCAGCCCCACGCGCTCCAGCAGGCTGATGATGCGCTCACGGCGCTCCTGCTTGTTGGCCGCCAGCTTGTGAATATCAATGGCCTCGCCCACAATGTCCCCGATGGTCATGCGGGGATCCAGGCTGGCATAGGGATCCTGGAACACGATCTGCATTTTGCGCCGGTAGGGCAGCATATCCACGGCAATCTTCTTTTTCTTGTCAAAGATGGTCTTGCCGTCGTAGATGATGGTGCCGTCTGTTGGCTCATACAGCCGCAGCATCGTGCGGCCGACGGTGGTCTTGCCGCAGCCGGACTCGCCGACCAGCCCCAGGGTCTCACCCTTGCGGATGGCAAAGGAGACATCGTCCACTGCCTGCACATACTTCTTGTGCTTTCCGTGGCCGCCGGCGGGGAAATACTGCTGCAGATGCTGTATCTCCACCAGGTTTTTCTCTTCACTCATGGCTGACCGCTCCTTCCGCTTCTTCTTTCTGGCGCAGCCAGCAGTGGGTATAGTGGGTATCGCTGAGCTGCGTTTTCGGCGGCATCTCCCGCAGACAGATCTTCATGCAGGAGGCGCAGCGGGGAGCAAAGGGGCACCCGGCGGGAGGATTCAGCAGATCCACCGGCTGTCCCTCGATGGGGACCAGGCGGGTGACCTCCTCGGCGTTCAGGTTCGGGATGGATTTGATCAGTCCCTTGGTATACTCATGGCTGGGCTGATAAAAGATCTCATCCGTCGTGCCATATTCGACAATGTGGCCGGCGTACATCACGGCGATCTTCTCACACATGCTGGCAACCACACCGAGATCGTGGGTAATCATGATAATGCTCATGCCCAGCTTTTGCCGCAGCTCCTGCATCAGCTCCAGAATCTGCGCCTGGATGGTCACATCCAGCGCCGTGGTCGGCTCATCGGCGATCAGCAGCTTCGGCTCACAGGCCAGGGCGATGGCAATCATCACCCGCTGGCGCATACCGCCGGAAAGCTCATGCGGATACTGCTTGAGGCGCTTATCCGGCTCATTGATGCCGACCAGCTCCAGCAGCTCATGCGCCCGTGCATGGGCCTCCTGCTTGGTCTTATTGGTGTGCAGCAGGATCACTTCTTCAATCTGATTGCCGATGGTATAGACCGGATTCAGGCTGGTCATGGGGTCCTGGAAGATGATGGACACCTCATTGCCACGGATCTTGCGGAAGTCCTCCTCCGTCATCTGGTCGATCTGGTGGCCGTTGAACCGAATGGTGCCGCCAACCAGCTTGCCGGGGTGGGCATTGAGTCCCATAATGGAGTAGGCCGTGACCGACTTACCGGAGCCGGATTCGCCCACGATCCCCAGCACATCGCCCTCCTCCATGGAGAAAGAGACGCCGTTGAGCGCCTTGACCTCGCCGGCCGGAGTGAAGAAGGAGAGATGCTCGTCCTGGATTTCCAACAGTTTTTCACTCATGTTGCATCCTCCTCTCAGGTTTTCAGCTTCGGATCGAACGCATCGCGCAGACCGTCACCGAAAAGGTTAAAGACCAGAATGGTCACACTGATGAGAATGGCCGGCAACAGCAGCAGGTGGGGGTAGGTGTTCATACCCTTCACGGCGTCGGTGGCCAGTGAGCCGAGCGACGGCATGGGAGCCGCCACGCCGAGGCCAAGAAAGCTGAGGTAGCTCTCGGTAAAGATGGCCGAGGGGATCTGCAGCGTGGTGGTCACGATCAGTGTGCCGATGCAGTTGGTCAGCAGATGCTTACGGATGATGCGGGCGCTGCCGGCACCCAGAGCACGGGCGGCGGTAACATACTCCGCCTCCTTGAGAATCAGTACCTGCGAACGGGTGATACGGGCCATGCCGACCCAATACAGCAGGATGAATACGAGGAAGATGGCCACCAGATTGGGGCCGACAATCTGCATCCAGTGGAAGCCGGGAACATTGGAGAGAGCCTCCAGGCGTTCCTTCAGCACCATGGAAAGAATGATGATCAGCAGGATATCCGGAATGGTATACAGGATATCGGTCAGGCGCATCATGATGTTATCCACCCAGCCACCGGCATAGGCGGCAATGGCGCCGAAGGTGGCACCGACGATCAGCACCAGCGCGGCACAGATCAGGCCGACGGTGAGGCTGATGCGGGTGCCCATCATCAGACGCACGGCAAAATCGCGCCCCAGCTTATCGGTGCCGCAGATGTGCGGAAACACCTTTTCGCCGGCGGCCTTGCGCGCCAGCTCCGCAGAGCTGAACTCGAAAGGCGCCAGGTTCTCGCTGCCGCGGATCTGCTGCTCGTAGCTATACGGCCACACAGCCGGCAGAAAATAGGCGAAAAGCACGATCAGCAGGATGACGACCAGGCTGATCACGGCAATGCGGTTCTTAAACAGGCGGCGTACGCCATCCTTCCAGAAGCTTACGCTGTCCCGCATGATGACAAGCTCCTGCTTCTCATCCGGCGTGGCGGGAGCGAAATCGTCCGGATTTAGTTGCAGGCTGAAGGGTTTTCTGCTGCTTAAACTACTCATAATGTCCGTCTTCGCTCCTTTACTTCAATTTGATGCGGGGATCAATCACCTTATACAGGATATCCACCACCACATTGGCCAGGATGACCAGCGTGGCCAGCACGATGGTCGTGCCCATGATCATGGTATAATCGCGGTTGGTAATGGCCGAAACAAACTCGCGGCCGAGGCCGGGCACGGTGAAGATCTTTTCCACCACAAAGGAGCCGGTCATCAGGCTGGCCAGCATGGGGCCGACATAGGTGACCACCGGCAGGATGGCATTGCGCAGCGCGTGCTTGAACAGGGTCTTGAAATTGGACAGACCCTTGGCGCGGGCGGTACGAATGTAATCCTGCCCCATCACATCCAGCAGGCTGGAACGCATCAGACGCGTGATATAGGCCGATGGATAGATCGCCAGTGCCGTGACCGGCATAATGTACGAGGAAAGCGAATTCAGTCCTACCGTGGGCAAAATATTTAGTTTACTTCCAAAGGTATATAGTAATAGTACACTACTGATAAAGCTTGGTATGGCGATGCCGCAGGTGGCCAGCACCAGAATGAAATTATCGGCGAATTTCCCGCGGTTGAAGGCGGAAAGACAGCCCAGCGGAATACCCACCACCAGCGCCACCAGCACCGCAATGCCTGCCAGGCGCGCCGATACCGGGAATTTCGTGAAAATAATATCGGATACATTCCGGCCGCGCTGCTTCAGGCTGGCACCCATGTCGCCCTTCAGCAGATCGGTCATATAGGTGGCATACCGCTCCATCAGCGGTTTGTCCAGGCCGTATTTCTGCGCCAGCGCTTCCTGTGCCGCCTGGCTGATGTTCTTTTCTGCCACAAACGGGCCGCCGGGCACCAAATTCATCAGGAAGAAGGTCAGCGTTGCCACGATGAAGATGCTCAGCAGCGCTGTTGCCAGACGCTTGATGATGTACTTTGTCAAAGCAGTGTCAACTCCTTGGTGTTTTTCTTGCCGGCGCACCGGCGCCGCAGCCTGTACAGGCTGCGGAATAGAGAAAGCGGGTACCCCCGTTCTCAATTAAAAAAAATATGGTGGCAAAAGAGCTGTCAGCGGTGTTTCCCGGATACACTGCCTTGCGCAGGCTGCCGTACGAGGGGAAATGAATGGCCGGTCACAGCGGTAAATGCCCTTTTCGGCATATTTTGCACGCGTTTGCCGAAAATTGATAGTAACTATCATACCATAAAGAATACAAAAAATCAAGACTCCAATATTTTTTGTGCCGCTGTAAATTTTTTCACCGCTTTTTTGGCTGAAAAGCAGCAGGTTTTCGGCCGGCAAAAATGTCAGCCCCCTGCCGACAGCTGCTTGCGGGCAGAGAAATTGCTTCCGGCGCATGGCCGGGGGGCATGATGCGGTTATGGGCGTATTTCGGCCCGGAAAAGCCGTGCACTCTCTTGTCTGTCAATGGTATCATGGATGTTTCATTCAAAAGGTGTTGTTTCTCCGTCAAGAGCGAAACAAAAAGAACGCCTGTGGCGGCCATGCAAAAATATTGCGAGGCCGCCACAGGTGTCGGTTTGGAAATGTTCAGTTGGCGTGCCCTTACAGGCACAGAAGCTGCTTGGGGCTTTCGGTAATGTCAATGCACCCGTCCCCGGTGACATAGACCATATCCTCAATACGCACGCCAAAGCGGTTTTCCAGGTAGATGCCCGGCTCTACGGTCATCACCGTGCCGGCGCGCAGCACCGTATCGCAGCGGGTATTGAAATTCGGGCGTTCGTGGATCTCCACCCCGACGCTGTGGCCGAGGCCGTGGCCGAAGCAGCCCTCATAGCCGGCTGCATTGATGATGTCGCGGGCCACCTTGTCAATATCCCGGCAGACCACGCCGCTGCGCACGGCGTCAATAGCGGCCAGCTGTGCCTGCAGCACGGTGTCATACACCAGCTTCTGCTCCGGAGAGACCTGCCCGAGTGCGACGGTGCGGGTCATATCGGAGTGATAGCCGCCGACGACGGCGCCAAAATCCATGGTGATGAAATCTCCGCGCTGAATGGGCTTATCTGTCGGCACACCGTGCGGCAGTGAGGAGTTCTTGCCGGAAACGACGATGAAATCGAAAGAGACACCCTCGGAGCCGAGCCGGCGCATATAAAACTCCATATCCAGCATCACATCCCGCTCGGTGCGGCCCTCGGTGATGCGCTGGGTGATGTAGGTGAAGGTATCGTCCGTCAGTTTTTGTGCCTGCCGGATTAGGGAAAGCTCGTTCTCGCTCTTGATGCTGCGCATATCCCGCAGCAGGGCATCAAAGCGGTCGCTGTCCGATACGGCGGTGGGGCGCACGGCCTCCGAAAGCTGCCGCCACAGGCTCAGGCAGACATATTCGCTTTCCACATACAGCGTGCGCACGGCATGCTTTTCGCACAGCTCATGCAGCTGCCGCATGGGGGCGGTGGAAAGAACCACCTCGCAGCTGCTCACGGTCTGCCGGGCCTTTTCAACATAGCGGAAATCAATCAGGAAAACGGCGGTATCCGGGGTGATGAATACATAGCCGTCGCTGGTCTCAAAGCCGGTCAGGTAAAATCGGTTGGGGATGCTGGCCACCAGCAGCGCACTGCCCGGCTCCAGCTCCTTTTGGATGGTTTCAACAGCAATTTTGGTCATGGCTTACAGCTCCTTCAGAATTTCACACACATAGGTATATGTTCGGGCGGTGGAGGCGACGGACAGCCGCTCATTCACCGTATGGATGTCCCACATATCCGGCCCCATGGAAACTGCGTCAAAGCCGGGGATTTTCTCGCTGAACAGGCCGCATTCCAGGCCGGCGTGCACGGCCTCCACCACCGGCGGCTTGCCATACAGGGCGGTATACACCCGTACCATGGTTTCCCGCAGGCGGGAGTCCTGCCGGTATTCCCACGCGGGGTAATCGCCGTGGGTGGAGAAGGCTGCGCCCACATCCCCGGCGATGGCCTGCAGATGCTCCAGCATCACCTGCTTTTCGGCTGCTACGCTGCTGCGCACCGACAGCACGATGTGCAGGGCGTCTTTTTCTGTGGCGACAACGCCGATGTTCATGGAGCTTTGCACCTGGCCGCGGATCTCACGGCTCATGGTGATCACGCCGCTGGGCAGGGAGGTGAGCAGGTGCACTGCCTGCGCCGTAGAGGCAGCATCCAGACAAACAGCGGATGCGGTAGGGGCAACACTGGCTGTCAGGCCGGCGTCAGTGGGGATACGGGTATTTTGCACATAGCTGGCAGTGAAAGCGGTGGGGTCATCTGCACAGGCGATCACGCAGGTGCAGGCGTTCGGGATCACATTATCCTTATAGCCGCCCTCTACCGAAACCAGCCGGAAGGTAAATGGCAGCAGCTCCAGCAGCCGGCCGATGAGTACATCGGCATTCTGACGCCCCTTGTGGATGTCGATGCCGGAATGGCCGCCGGCCAGTCCGGAAAGGGCAATGCGCCAGCATGGGAGCGTGTTTGGTTCGGTGCGGATCGGCAGATGGAGATCCACCTTGGCGCCGCCGGCGCAGCCGACGGTCAGCACACCTTCCTCGCCGGAGTCCAGGTTGATCAGGGTAGAGCCGTGCAGGCGGGTCACATCCACCGCCTGCGCACCATCCATGCCGACCTCTTCATCCACGGTGAACAGTGCCTCCAGCGGCGGGTGGGGGAGGGTGTCATCTTCCAGTATGGCCAGAATCATGGCCACGGCAATGCCGTCATCGGCACCAAGGGTGGTGTCCTCGGCCGTGAGCAGATCTCCCTGTACGCACAGCTTCAGGCCATCGGTGGCAAAATCTTGGGTGCTGTCGGCGGTCTTTTCGCACACCATATCCAGGTGTCCCTGCAGAATGACGGTGGGGTGCTCCCCATAGCCGGCAGAGGCCGGCTTGCGGATCAGCACATTGTTCAGCGCATCCTTTTCGCACGCAAGGCCGTGCGCGGCGGCAAAGCGGACACAATACTCACTGATGGCATCCGTATGGCCGGAGCCGTGTGGGATGGCGGCGATCTCCTCAAAAAAGTGAAAAACGCGTGTGGGCGACAGGTTTTCCAGCATAATGGGTCCCTCCCGTGCTTATTGTGCACAAATATTGCCCGCAACATGGCAGACCGTATGCGCTGCAGGCTTGTACAACAATGCATTATAGCAAAGAACCGCCCCAATGGCAATAGCTTCCGGAGTTTTCCTCGCGTTTTTTCTTCATAAGGGGAAATTTTGTCGGAAAATAAGCGAAAAAAGCCGGAAAAGGGGACAGTTCGTCTCCTTTTCCGGCTTTGTTTTTATTTGAAGGGCCGAAAACTCTACAGTAGGTTGGAGCATTTGGAGAATTTTTTATTCGATATAGGCCTCAAAATCTCCGGAGTATTTGACTTTCTGCAGTTTTACATCGGGAGAATATTCAACGATTTGTATTTTGATAATTTCACTTCCGGGCAGGCGACGGTCGGCAATACGCACCCTATAATCAGCAGAGTAATCGACAAATTTTACTTTTAGATCCGGTGATGAATTGACAATTTTAAATGTGACTTTTTTCCCTTTGAAGGTGGCTAAGTAGGCTTTTGAATAACTCATAGTAAAAACTCCTTTTGCTTTATTCTACTGTTCCGTTTTGTGATTTCTACTCCAAAGCTGCTGTATAGACTTTTGGCGCTCTCCAGATTGTATTCGCGGTTGTACTTTGGGAAAATCCGTCTGTCTTCTTCCTTCAAAATCCGGCATACGGCAATGGTTTTCAGTGCCGCATCAATCTCTGCGTAGGTTGGCTGCGGCAGACGGATCAGCTGCTCAAGAATGACCTTGATCGGGATCATGTGCTCATCGTGAAAAACATCCCGGAAGACAAAGCTGTCGCCTGCGGTGACCATTCTCGCCCGATAAGGCTTTTTCTCATTCCCGCGGTATTCAAGGATCCGCATTGGCTGCGTGTTGGTACAGCGTACACTTTGGCGGTAGCAGTATTTCCAGATATTATCCTCCGAGAGGTTCTCCCAGAGCTGTCTGGCCGCTGTGGAGATATACTGCTGCTCGGGCGGCAATTCGTACTGGCGAATAATCTGCCCCAAAAGATATTTCGGCCCGACGATCTTATATGTGGCTTCCTTGTTGTGGTAAACGACCGCCTGCTCCTCAGACTGTACGGCCTTGATAAAATCAATGATGATATCAAATACCCGATTGCGCTCATTCATGTTGTTTCCTCATGATGGCGGATTTCCTGAATGCATACACACTCCAGACAATCAGGCCGCCTCCGCAGATATATTCTACAGTGCCAAGATATTTGACTTTTTTGGCATCTGCTTCGTCCTTCGCTTTCCGCTGAGCCGCCTTGGCCTGATAATCACTGGACAGGACATAGCGCTGGATGGCAGAGCCTGAGCCTCTTTTGGCTTCGTAGGATGCCAATCCTTCCAAAAAATCAGGACTTTCTACGAGCTTGTCTGTTTTCACAATCAAGACTGTAGCAGCAATTATTATAGATACCCCAATCAGAAAGAAACACAAAGCAAGTTTAGACAAGGTGCCGGCAGAAATACTGGTTTTCTTTTTCTCCATATTGTTTACTTCCCTCTATTCTCCTCAAAATATGCAATATGCGTACTGCTTCTTTAAAATATCACAAATTGAGATAATTGTCAATACGCTATTTTCTGAAAGACTATAATCACAGCGGAGGGATTGTATGCGATTGAAAGATGTACGGGAAGACCGGGATGTAACGCAAAGGGAGATTGCTGAGTATCTGCATATTAAGCAGAACACCTATTCGCAATACGAGACGGGGCAGCGTGGTTTGCCGGTTGATATTTTGATCAAGCTGGCGGAATATTATAGAACCTCAACGGACTACCTTCTTGGACTGACAAATGACAGCCGTCCGTATGCAGATTTTCCCAATAAAAACCGATAGCCTGTGCATAACGCACAGGCTATCGGTTTTTATTTTGTTCAGATGCTTTTTATGAAAGGATGCCGGTGGACTGCAGGAAGAGAATCAGCATCAGCACGGGGGCGATGTAGCGGATCATTACACGGTAGATCCGCTTGCGGCGGAACGGGTGTCCGCTGCTTTCCATTTCGTCGATCACATAGTCCGGCCCCTTTACCCAGCCGATGAGGATGGTGGACAGCAGGGCGATCAGCGGCATCATGACGCTATTGCTGATGTAATCGGCAATGTCCAGAAGTTGGCCGGTGGAGCCATTGGGCAGCTTGACCTCAAAATAGAACAGGCTGTACCCCAGCGCAATCACAGCCGAGGCGGCCAGGTAGATAGCGGAGAGCGTCAGCACGGTCTTTTTGCGCCCGGTGTGGAAGATCTCCATGCAGTTGGCCACGATGGACTCCAGCACCGAAATGCAGGAGGTAAGCGTGGCGAAAATGGCCGCCACAAAGAACAGGGCGCCCACAACGGTGCCTCCCTTGCCCATGGCGGCAAAGACCTTGGGCAGCGAGACAAACATCAGGCTGGGGCCCGCCCCCATGCCTTCGGTGCCGGAAAACACAAACACGGCGGGGATGATCATGGTGCCGGCCAGCAGCGCCACGCCGGTGTCAAAAAGCTCAATGCGGTTGACCGCTTTATTCAGATCGACCTCCGGCTTGACATAGGAGCCGTAGGTGATCATAATGCCCATGGAAACGCTCAGCGAGAAGAACAGCTGGCTCATGGCATCCAGCAGGATCTGCAGAAACCGCTTGACGGTCAACCCCTCAAAATGGGGGGTGATATAGTACAGAAAGCCCTCTATGCCCGTGCGCACCCGGCCGGTCTCATCCGTGCGCTGCAGGGTCAGGGAATAGATGGCGATCACCACCACCAGCACCAGCAGAACCGGCATCATGTACTTGGATACCCGCTCAATGCCGCCCTGCACACCATTGTAGACGATCAGCGCCGTGACGGCCATGAACACCAGTGCGAACACCACGGGGGAAACCGGTGAGGAGATGAAGGAGCCAAAATAGCTGTCGTTGGCGGCGGCTTCAGCCTGTCCGGTGAGATACAGCAGGGCATATTTGGTGATCCAGCCGCCGATCACGGCATAGTAGGTCATGATCAGCACCGGCACCAGGAAGGTGAAGATGCCGAGGAATTTCCAGCGCGGGTGCATTGCGGCGTAGGCGCCGATGGCGCTCTTTTTCGTCCGACGGCCGATGGCAATATCCGAGGTGAGCAGGGTGAAGCCGAAGGTGAGCACCAAAATCAGATAGATCAGCAGGAACAGCCCGCCGCCGTCCTTGGCGGCCAAATAGGGAAAACGCCAGAGATTGCCGACGCCGACGGCGCTGCCGGCCGCGGCCAGGACAAAGCCAAGCTGCCCTGAAAAGTGGTTTTCTTTCTTCTCCATGGTTGGTGTAAACTCCTTTTCTTTTTGCGGTCTCCCGCGCGGGCCGCGGGGGGAGAAACAATATGCGGTGTGCCCGGAAAAGCGGGCATCAGATCGCTGCAGGGGGTCTTACAGCGTCAGGGTGAAGGTCAGTGATCCGTCTGTGAACTCCAGGCGGTATTCATCGGCAATAAAGCCGGGGATCAGGTGGAAGATCTCGCGCCGGGTGACGGCCGCCGGTGTTTGCAATCCGGCGGTATTCCGGACGACCGGCAGCACAAATGCGGCCTCGCCGGCGGCACTGGGCGCGATTTTGGCCGTGACAGTCACGCTCTGCGGGGAAAACCGGTAATCGAGGTGATACGGCACGCCGCTGTTCCGGCCGGCGATATCCCGCAGCGAACCGTCGGCGCAGACAACGATCTCCCCGGCCGCGCGCTCAGCGCGGAGGCTTGCCGTGGTATCCAGGCAGGAGGAATAGGTGCGCCCGTCGGTGGTCAGGTCAATGCGTGGGGTCAGCGGGGCGTGCCGTGCTGTGTGCAGGGTCAGCTGCTGGTTCAATGGCTCCGTGAGGCTGTACTGATAGACGGAAGAGACCAGCACCGGGCCTTTTTGCCGGCTGTACAGCAGGGAGAGGGTGCCGCCGGTGGCATGGGCACGGCCGCTGGCGAAGCTTTCCTGTCCGAAATCATACGCGGTGACATCGGCGATCCAGTCTCCGATGGACAGCCGATAGGTTGCCAGCTCCGGGTAAAACCGCAGATCTGTCTGCGGCTGTGCCAGGGGCAGGGGGGCGCTGTACTCCGGCGTGAGCCCCTCAAGGAGGGCGCTGGCCAGATCGCCGGCGTGACAGAAGGTGTGGTGTATGCAGGGGCGCTCACCGGCCTGCCGGTATTGCGGCCCGCCATACAGCAGGCCATCGTGCGTGCTGGCGGCCAGCAGCTCCACGCTTTTGGCAGCGGCCGCGGCAAAGGCCGGGTGCCGGTCCCGCATGCGGAAATAGGTGGCTGCACAGCCGGCGGTGGTGCGGCTGCCCCAGTATGTCCATTTGTAATTCCGGCCGCCGAAGCTGTTGTCCCATGCACCGTCCGGGAGCATAAAGGCCAGCTGCTCGGCCAGAGCCTCCGTCAATTGCTGCAGGGCAGCCTCATCCTGCAGCAGGCAGGCGGCCTCAACCAGGGCCGGAAGACTTTCCTCGGCATTATAGCCGATGTCGATCGCCCGGCAGCCTTTGGCGGTAAGCAGGTCGTGCGGGTGTCCCTCCCCGTACAGCAGCTTGTTTTTAGAAAAATGCTGCAGGGCGTATGCCAGCAGCTCGGCAGCGCGTGCACGATACGCTTCATTGCCGAAATACTTCCACGCGGCGGCCATAGCGGCCGCATTGGCGGCCTGGTAATTGATATTGGAGAGGTAGTCTGTTGTCAGAGAGCGGCAGAGCCAATCGCACATCCGACGGCACCGCTGCTCCAGCACGGCGGCGGTGTCGCCCAGCAGCGGGCCGAAATGGGTCAGCGCCTTTAGGTAGCTGCTGACAGAAAATACCGTGATGGCCTGCCAGGCGTTGTTGCCGTCATTGTATACGGCACCGTCGTCGCACAGCAGGTTTTCCTGCCAATCTATCAGCTGCAGGGCACTGGTGCGGTACTTTTCCTCCCCGCTGCAGGAAAACATATACAGCAGGGGAAAAACCGCATTATCGCACCGCCCATGGATGCTCTTACAGGCGGGGCAGTAGAAGGCGCCGTTGCTTTGCTTATCGGGCAGTCCGGTGATCTGCCAGTGCAGCAGCCCGTCACACCAGGTCTGTAAAAGCTCTTCGTAGGATCGCATCGAAATACACAACTCCTCTCAGAAAAAAGGTAAGAACTGTCTTGTACCGCGGTTTAGTAGCCGCGCGCTTTCAGGTCGGCCACAAGCTGCACATAAAACTCCCGGACATCAAAGCCGGGGATGTTTTCGCGGTTCAGGTCGATCACATCACCGTGGGAAATGCCGCGCCTGCCGGTCGGCCGGAGCATGGTCAGCCGGCTGCCGAAGGCAAAAGAATTTACGCCGACCAGGCCATCGTTTTCGCCGTCAAAGCAGCGGACAAAGTGGTGGGTCAGATTTAACGGGAAACGCCCGGAGGCGGCTTTCTTCTGTACAGAGCCAACGGATTGGCAAAACACCCCTGCCGGTTCCGGAAGCTGCGCATTGCGTGCCGCACACTGCTTATCGGTCAGATCCGATGCCGCGGCCAGAAAATCCGGGTCGGTATCGCCCAGCCGTGCAGCGGCAGAATTGTACATCCGGGCAATGCGCTGCTGCTGCTTCTGCGGTACCTGCCCGAACAGGTAATCGGCAAATTTGCAGCCGCGGTGCGGCGTGTTGATCGTGGTCAGGGAGGCCACGCAGGCGGCCATGGCGGGGTCGGAGAGCAGGCAGCGTGCGTCCAGTCCGCCCTTGGAATGGGCGATGATATTTACCTTGCCGCAGCCGGTCGTCTGCACAATCTCGCGGATGCGGCCGGCCAGCTGGTCGGCGCTCTCGCGCACGGAGGAGGCGCTATTGTGGTTGCCGTAGTATACGGTGGCGCCGTTTTTCTCCAGCTCCTTCGGGATCCTGCCCCAGTAATTCAGGTGCTTGAAATCGCGGAAAAAGACGCCGTGCACCAGCAGCAGCGGGTAGGTCGTCCGGCAGATCTGCTGTCCCTGCCGGGCGCAGTTGAGCCGGTATTTTGCTTTTTCAAACCGGTATTCCCTGTCGGCAGTGCCGATGATGTGGAGGAGCATACCAAGGTTCAGCAGAGGCACCCAGGCAAACAGAAGCCCCAGCACGCGCGTTTTTACGCGCAGCTGATTGCAGCAGATATAGACAAGGAGGATGCCTGTCCAGAACAGGGCGGAGCAGAAGAGGATCACTGCCACGGCCTGGATGATGAACAGAGTCCTGTTATCTGCCCAGCCCGAAAAACCAAAAGGTGCGGAAAACAGATCATATAGGTAAAGTGCGCTGAAAAAGCCGGTGAAAAGGAGAAAGAGCTTTAGCAGGATACTGCCTGCTTTGCAGCAATTCAGCCGGAACACGGGGGCTATCCTCCTATCGTGTGTGTTGGTTGCGTGGGGCAGGGGCATTGACGAAAAAAAGCACTTGCAACCGCAAGTGCTTTTTTCATGGAGGCGACACCCAGATTTGAACTGGGGCATCAGGATTTTGCAGACCCTTGCCTTACCACTTGGCTATGTCGCCAAAAAATGGAGCGGCTGACGAGGCTCGAACTCGCTACCTCCACCTTGGCAAGGTGGCGCT
>ENA-UOOA01001872-UOOA01001872.1-human-gut-metagenome-genome-assembly--contig:-P61old-NODE-1872-length-31855-cov-6.528836_pt1 | contig 31855 bp, 36 predicted proteins | sample MGYA00242467_ERZ724014 | MGnify/ENA metagenome assembly ERZ724014 | reverse complement strand
TGAATGGCATTCAAGAGGTCAGCGGTTCGATCCCGCTTATCTCCACCACAAAAAGAGACATCCGATTGGATGTCTCTTTTTCGTTTTAAAAGTCGCGGGGTTTTGGCAGGTGCGCCGCATCCTTTTTTGCATTTTCTTTCTGCACAGTCCTGTTTATGGGACTGGCACTCTGATAGTATGAAGGTATCCGAATGGCGCGCGGCTCTGTCGCGGAGATTCGCAGCTCGCCGCTGCACACACGGCAGAGGAATGGGGGAACATGACGATGGAACTGAAGCAAGCAAAAGCATTGCTGACGGAACTGGCGGATGGAGTCGATCCGCTGACGGGGGAGTGCCTGCCGGCTGACAGCGTCTGCAACCGGCCGGAGATCATCCGAGCGCTGCACTGCGTGCTGCAGTATGTATCGGAGCGGCCGAAGCGGCCCGCATTGCCCAACGCGGGCAAGCCGTGGACAGAGGAGGATGAAGCTGCCCTGATGCAGATGTTTGATACGGGCAGCACCATAGCGGAAATAAGCGCGCAGTTCCAGCGCACAAATGGCGCGATCGTCCGCCGTCTGGAGCGCCTCGGCAGACTCCGCCCGGGAGAAATTGCGAGATAAACGCACCCGGCGCGCGGTGAATGCCACGCGCCGGGGATTTTCCATTATGCGCTTATCTGAAAACCGTGTCAGGTTTTGGCCGCGGGCGGCGCATATAGAACCGCTGCAGTTCTTTGATCGTGTAGTTGGTGCCGAATTGGCGGTTGATGAGATTGCGCGCCATACCCCAGTTCCAGCCGTACTCGCCAATGAGCCGGTACAGAGCGTCGAGTATTTCTGGCTGCATATCGGGTCATCCTTTCTGATTCTACAGGTTTTCCGGCCGCATGGTCTGCGGCGGTGCAGTGCCGATAGGAGCTGTCCCGAAATCCGGCACTGCCGTTAAGAAAAAAGATAGCATATTCCAGGCATAAATTCAAGGAAATAGCAAAAAATCTTGCATAGATGAGATAAAGATTTGAAAAAATCCCCGGCCAACGGAAAAAACCGATAGCCGGGGAATGCAATTTTGCGCCGCTGAGGTTATTTGCCGAGGGACTTGACCCAGTCGGCAACTTCCTGCTGCGTGACGGCGGATGGGAAGCGCTTGCCCGTCTGCCAGTCACCGGTGCCGGCGAGTGCCGCAAGCTGCGCGCCGCTCTCGCCGATGTCGCTGCTGCCGGAGGTGCAGAAGGGGATGACTGTCTTACCGGTAAAGTCATTGGCCTTGACGAACGTGTCCACCGGCCACGCGGCGATGCCCCACCAGATCGGGTAGCCGAAGTAGACGGTGTCATAGTCGGCCCAGTTATCTGCGGTCGTGGCCTTGAGCGCCACGTCGCGCAGGGTCTCGTCATCGTGCTCGCGTGAGACACGGCTGTCGGCGTTGTTATAGTCCAGATCGGCGCTCGTGTACGGCTCGGCCGGTTCGAGCTCCAGCAGATCGCCGTCCGTCGCGGCGGCGATGGCCTCGGCCGCGGCCTTCGTGTTGCCGGTCGCGGAGAAATAGACGATGAGCGTCTTGCCGCCGCTGGCGGCGAGGGCCGTGGTGGTTTCGGGCGCAGTGGTCTTGCTGCCACAGGCGGAGAGGCTCAGAAGCATCAGCGCGCTGACCAGCAGGGGGATGATTTTTTTCATGACGGCACCGCCTCAGTCGTGGATGGCTGCGATCCAGTGGTCAATGGTCTTGTCTGGTGTGCGCAGCGTTGTGTCGTCGAAGTGCACGTCGAGGCCGGGCTTCACGTCCGCGCCCGGGCACAGCGCCCGCATATCCCGAATCGAGCGGCCGAGCCAGCCGCCGTTCGTGGCAAAGGGATAGACAGTCTTGCCGCCGAGGTCGTGCGCGGTCAGAAAGGCGCGCATGGCGGGGGCGCAGGTGTACCACCAGACGGGCGTGCCGAGCACGATCGTGTCATAGTGGCCGAGGTCGATGTCCATCGGTTGAAGCGCCGGAAGAAAGCCGCGCTTGACCTCCTGCTCGCCCTGCGCGACCACATCGTCATACGAGCCGGTGTAGGGCACGACGGTATCGATGCGGGCAATGTCGCCGCCGATGGCACTGTGGACGCGTTCTGCGATGCGCTGCGTGTTGCCGCGGTAAGAATAATAAAGGATCAGAGATTTCATATTGCTTACCTCCATATTTGCTGCTGTTTTCAGCTTGTTGTCATTTTACTACCTAAAGCTGACTTTAGGTCAAGTGAGAGAGTGTAAAGTTTTTTTGAACGATGTTGTCGGAAGCGCGGGTATGCATCGCGATTGAAGGAATTCTTCTTGACAATTGGCAAAACATCTGCTAATGATGGATAATGGTGGACGGAACGGACAATTTCTGCAACCGCCGGGCTGCGGCCCCGGTGTGTGCGACTGTCCCCGTAGAATACAGGAGGAACCATGAAAGACAACCGCGAAAAAGAACCCGAGATCAAAGTAAAAAGTGTAAAGAAAGCCCTGGATGTGCTCAACTGCTTCATCAAGAAGCAGCCGCTGGGCGTGACAGAGATCAGCGAGATGCTGGGTCTGTATAAGAGCAATGTATACGATATTCTTACGACACTCACGGCTATGGAGTATCTGACCCAGGTCAAGGAGACCGGAAAATATGAGCTGGGCATCGGTGCGGCACGGCTGGGCAATGCGGTGGGTGACCGCTTTGGCTTCCACAAGCTGGCGGGCCGTCACATCCACGAGATCGCCGCCGAGGTGGGGGAGACCGTTTATCTGACGACCCTGATGGGCACCTCCGTGCTCTACCTGGATGTTGCCGTGCCGTCGAACGAGCGCAGCCCGGCCATCGTCAGCTCCGTTCGCAACAATATGGAGCCGCTCCACTGCACAAGCTGCGGCAAGGCCATGCTGGCCTGCATGCCGGACAGCTTTGTAAAGGAGTATTTGTCCATGCCCATGGAGAAGTTTACCGAGTATACTATCACCGATCCGGTGGAGCTGAGCAAGGAGATCGCCAAGATCCGCGAGCGCGGCTATTCCCGAGACCAGATGGAATACTCCGTTGGCATCAGCTGTGTGGCCGTGCCGATCGTGGTGCACGGTAATCTGCAGGGTGTGATCAGCATCAGCGCGCCTTCTCCGCGCATGGAGGATGCGCGGGTTATGCAGTTTGTTGAAATTCTACGGCAGCATGTCCGACAAATTGAAAGTGATTTGTCGAAATAAACAATTTTGCGCTGGAATTTTGTGATATAGTCCAAATTGACGTATTCGGAAAACAGTGCTAATATGAAGCCATAGGATGGTTGCACTCTATTTTTTCTTTGTGTTATTTACAGAACAGCGTTCTATAATTTAGAACATATGCTGTTTTGCCTTTTGCATTCCACAGTCGATTAGGTAGAGGCAGAAGAGATGCAGGCCCTCGCGCCTGCACTTCTTTGTTCTACTATATAGAACGCTGTTCTGAAAAATAAAACTGCCAGGCATACAGAGTCCAGAGGTGGGGTTGTGTGTCGGTAAGACAAATCATGCAGGAGGGTTGATCCAGCGATGGAAAAAATCAAGTTGAACACCAAGCGGTGTAAGGGCTGCTACCTGTGCGTGAGCGTGTGCCCGGTCAAGGCGCTCTCTCCGTCCGGTGAGCTTGGCGAGCAGGGCTATGAAACCGTGAAGGTCGATGAAGAAAAGTGCATCACCTGCGGCAGCTGCTACAGAATGTGCCCTGACTACGCGATCGAAATTTTGAAATGAGAGGGAAGTGACAAAACAATGGCTAAAGTATTGATGAAAGGCAATGAGGCCTTTGCAGAGTCCTGTCTTCGCGCTGGATGCCGTTTCTTCAGCGGCTATCCCATCACCCCGCAGACGGAGATTCTGGAGTATATGTCCTGGCGCATGGAGCAGGTCGGCGGTCAGTTCATCCAGACGGAGTCCGAGCTTGCCGGCATCAACATGCTCTTCGGCGCGGCCTGCTGCGGCGCGCGTGCGCTGACCACTTCCGCCGGCCCCGGCTTCTCCCTGAAGCAGGAAGGCATCTCTTACCTCTGCGGTAACGACATCCCGGCGGTCATTGCGGACGTCATGCGTATCGGCTCCGGCCTGGGCGACATCTTCCAGGGTCAGGGTGACTATTGGCAGCTGACCCGCGGCGGCGGCCACGGCGACTACCGCACCATTGTTCTTGCCCCGTCAAGCGTGCAGGAGAACGCCGATCTGGCCTACCTGGCCTTCGATCTGGCGGAGAAATATCGTCATCCCGTTCTGATCGGCTCCGACGCCGCCATCGGCCAGATGGTCGAGCCCGTCGAGCTGCCCGAGATGCGCGAGCACGACATCAACACGTATGACTGGGCCATCCGTCCCCGCAAGGCTGGCGAAGACCAGAAGGTCATCTGGAACACTTACTACACCATCGGCGCCGACGCCTACATGGATTACCTCAAGGAGAAGTACGCGACGATCGAGGCCAATGAGCAGCGCTGGGAGAACGTCCAGACCGACGACGCTGAGATCGTCCTCGTGGCATACGGCATCAGCTCCCGTGTCTGCAAGGCGGCGGTGAAAAAGGCGCGTGCACAGGGCATCAAGCTCGGCCTCATCCGTCCGATCACGCTCTGGCCGTACCCGAAGAAAGCGTTTGATGCGCTGGGCGATCAGGTCAAGGGCTTCCTGGTGGTCGAGATGAGCATTCTGGGCCAGATGTGCGACGACGTGGTGCTGGCCTGCGGCAACAAGCATCCGGTGGAGAGCTACGGCGAGTTCGCAAATGTCCCGTCTGAGGATGTCATTCTCGAGCGCGTCCAAGAGATGCTGAAGAAGTACTGAGGAGGGACAGACAATGAAACTGAGTGTACCGAATGGAATCAACATGGATGCCCATGTGGGCTGGTGCCCGGGCTGCGGCCACGGCATCGTGGTCCGTCTGGTCGCGGAAGCCGCCAGAGATCTGGGGATCGAAGAAAATATCATCATGGTCGAGGATGTGGCCTGCGGTGAGTTTGCGCAGAACGTCTTGAAGTTTAACACCATCGGCGCAGCCCATGGCCGCCCGATCATCACGGCTGCCGGCGCCAAGCGCACCCGCCCCGACGCAATCGTCATCGCGCACCCGGGCGACGGCTCCGCCTACAGCATTGGCATGGAGAGCACCATTCACTGCGCGCTGCGTAATGAGAACATCCTGGCGCTCGTCGTCAACAACAGCGTTTTCGGTATGACTGGCGGCCAGATGTCCCCGACCTCCCTGCCGAACATGAAGACCACTTCCTCCCCCAAGGGCAGAGACGTGGAAAAGAACGGCCACCCCTTTGACGTGACCAAGACGCTCAGCAGCTTTGATATCGCTTATCTGGCCCGCGGCAGCGTGGACAGCCCGGCTCAGGTCGTTAAGACCGGCAAGATGATCAAAAAGGCACTCCAGAAGCAGATGAACGGCGAGGGTTTCTGCCTGGTCGAAGTGCTTAGCCCGTGCCCGACCAACTGGAACAAGCAGCCTGCCGATGCGCTCGAATTCATGAAAGAGCAGCAGGAAGCCTTCTATCCGCTGGGCGAGTTTGTTGATAAGGGAGGAGAAGCATAATGACTGAAATTATTTGTTCCGGATTCGGCGGACAGGGCGTCCTCGTAGCCGGCATGATCCTTGCAGACGCCGGCATGGAAGACGGGAAAAACGTCACTTGGTATCCGTCTTACGGTTCCGAGATGCGCGGTGGCACCGCCAACTGCAACATCAAGATCAGCGAAGAGGAGATCCCCAGCCCCTACTGCCATCAGCTGGACATCCTTTACACGCTCAACGACGCGGCGATCGACAAGTTTGAGAGCCAGGTTCGTCCGGGCGGCATTCTGCTCGTCAACAGCAGCCTGGCCCGCAAAGACAGAGTGTACCGCGAGGATATTCAGGTCATCAAGGTTCCTGCAACGGACATCGCCAATGAGCTCGGCAACGCCCGCGGCACAAACATTGTGATGCTTGGCGCGCTGTCCTACGCTTCTCCTGATTTTGACGTGACGTATATGCGTGGCGCAATCGACTACTTCTTTGCCAAGAAGGGAAAGGTCAACCCGAAGAACGCTCTCTGCTTCGACCGTGGTGTGGAAGCAGCCAAGGCACAGGCGTAAATTGTCTCAACACATCGGCATCGGCGGGTAAATACCCGCCGGTACCGAAGTGCGAGGCGGTAGGAGAGAGGAAAATAGAATTATGGGAAATGTCAGAGTTGTTGACGCAATTATCATTGTCGTCTACTTTGCGGTCATGGCGGTCATGGGTATCATCGCTTATCGCCGCAACAAGACCAGTGAGGACTTTTTTGTCGCCGGCAAGTCCATGGGTACGTTCTCTCTGGCAGCTATGTGGTTGTCGTCCTGGATCGGCGGTTCTTCCATCGTGGGCACATCCACGGATGCTTATAATCTTGGCGTTACCGGCGGTTGGTACGTAACGATCCTGGCGGTTGGATGTGTGGTCTTCGGCCTCACATTCTCCAAGGTGACAAAAACACTGGGCGACAAGCTCAAAAACATTACTTATCCCGGCCTGATCATGAGCCGGTATGACCGCGTCTCGAGCGATATCGTGATTATTTGCTGCTTTCTTGCGAACGTCGGCTTCCTGGCCAGCCAGCTCGTTGCCATGGGCAGTATGCTGACGACGATCACGGGCTGGAGCGCATCGACCTGCTTTATCATCAGCACCGTTATCACCATTGCATATTCCGCCATCGGTGGTTTGATGGCAATTAAATATACGACCTGGATTCAGTTCATTCTCATCGTCCTGGGTACGGTTGTCCTGGGAATTCCGCTGTCTGCCAAGGCAATGGGCGGGTTCAGCCAGCTGCAGACGCTTCCTCCCGAGTGGTTTGACATCGGCCGCCGCGGCTGGCCGACAATCCTTGCGCTCGGTGTGAGTTCTGTGTTCTCGTTTTTCACCAGCATGGACAGCTACACCCGATGCTTTGCTGCCAAAAACGAACGGGTCGCCCGCGACGGCGCCCTCTGGGCGGGCCTCGGCGTGTTCTTCATCGCAATTGGCGCCACCATCATGGGCATGGCTGCCAAGGTCTTGCTGCCGGAGCTCCCTGAAGGCAGCAGTGCCTATGCTGCCCTTGTGGCAAAGTTCTTCCCGGTCGGCATTTCCGGTCTCGTGCTGGTTGGCGTGTTCGCCGCGATCATGTCGACAGGCGTTGTGTGCATCAACTGCTGTTCGGCCAACATCAGTGTGGACATTTATAAAGAGCGCATCAAACCGGACGCCCCGGATCGCAGCGTCATGGTGCTCGGCATCATCAGCTCGCTGCTTGTCGGCGTTGTCGGTGCTCTGCTTGCCTGGTGGAAGTATGACATCATCGAGCTGCTGCTGCTCGCCTTCACGTTCCAGGCCTCGGCGCTGTTTTTCCCAACGGTATTCGGAGTGTTCTGGAAAAAGCCGACAGCGAAAGCCTCCTCTGTCAGTATGATCGTGTCGCTGGTGGTGGTGCTCCTCTGGCTGGTTGGCGATGGCTTCGGCTGGGGCGGCATCTTTACGATCGACGCGCTCTGGCCCGGCCTGCTATCATCGGGCGTCGTGTTTTTCGTCATGACGCTTGCAGGCAAACCTACGGAGGCAGACAAGCAGCGTTGTGAGATCTTTTTCGCAAACCCGGACGCAAAACCGGAAGAAATAAAGTAAAGAAAATCGTGCAAACAGAAAGGGAAACGAAAATGAAACTAGTTTACGCAGAGACCCCTGCAACCATGGGACAGGACCATTCTGTCGATGACAGCTTCCTGCCGGAAGGTGTTACGCACATCATTTCCGAGTATGATCCGGCACAGCCGATCACCTCTGAGAAGAACCAGAAGTTCATCGCGGACATCAAGGACGCCGACATCATTATCAACAGCTATGTCGACTTCCAGGAAGAACTCCTTGATGCCATGGATCACTGCAAAGTGATTTCCTTCCAGTCCACTGGCTACAATGCTGCCAACCTCGAGTACGCCGCCAAGAAGGGAGTTGCCGTTGTTTCCATCCGTGACTACTGCACGCAGGAGACGGCCGAGAACGCCATCGCTTCCATGATGTGTCTGCAGCGCAACACCATCAACTACAACCGCGCGATCCAGGAGGATAAGATCTGGGATTACAGCCTGTTCCCGGGTATGCAGCGTGTTGAGGGACAGACCATGGCCATCATCGGCTTCGGCCGTATCGGCCAGCACGTCGGCCGCATCGCCGGCAAGGGCCTGGGCATGAAGGTCATTGCCTATGATCCGTTCCTGCCGCCTGAGATCGCCAAGGAGCAGGGCGTGGAACTCGTCGATCTGGACACCGCGCTTGCAGAGGGCGACGTTATCTCCGTGCACATGAATCTTACGGCCGACAACAAGTATTTCTTCACCAAAGAGACCTTTGCAAAGATGAAGAAGCACCCGATCTTCATCAACGAGGGCCGCGGCGAGATGGTCGAAGAGGCCGCGCTCAAGTGGGCTCTGGACGAAGGCATTCTCCGCGGCGCCGGCATCGACATGCTCGAGTCGGAAGACCCGGATCTGAGCAAGTGCGTGCTCATCGAGGATCCTCCGCGCAAGAACCTCATCATCAATCCGCACAGCGGCTACTGGTCCGATACCTCGGACTATCTGGTGCGCAAGTATTCCATGGAAAACGCCATGAACTATGTCAACGGCAACTTTGACGCTGTCCATGACATTCGCAACGGTGTGAGAAAGTAAATTTCCCCTCCGGGGCCTCCCGGGAAATGATAAGTTTTATTTGAAAGAGAGGATTTACCCCATGAAGAAGTGGAAAGGTATGGTGGGCGTCCTTGCGTGCGCCTTCCTGTACTCCTCGATGTACCTGCTGCCTTATATCAAGTACATCTTCTATGACGCAATCGTTGCGGCGACTGGCTTTACCAATACGCAGATCGGCATCACGCTGAGTGTTTACATTGTCGCGGCCATCATCAGTACGGTCCCCAGCGGCTGGATCGCCGACCGCTTCCCGCCCAAGAAAATGCTGGTCATGTCCGGTGTCGCGCACGCGATCTTCAGTGTCATGGCGCTGCTGTTCATCCGCAGCTACACGATGACGCTCGTGTGCTTCTTCCTGATGGGCCTGTCGAGCACGCTGGCCTTCTGGTCACCGGTGTTCAAGGCCGTTTCCATGGCCGGTTCCAAGGAAGATCAGGGCAAGTATTACGGCCTGTTTGAGGGCTTCAACGGCATCGGCAGCATGCTCTTCAACTTCGGTGCTCTGTGGGTGTTCGCCCGTGTGACCAGCGGTTCCGTCGATGCGCTGAAGGCTGTCTACATCTTCTACATCGCGTCCTCTGTTGTTTCGACACTTTTGGTCGCGTTCCTGTACCATGCGCAGCTCGACGCTGTCGATACCGAAAACAAGGAAAAGCCAGCACAGGAAAAGCGCGCGAGCACCAAGGAGATCTTCCGTGTATTCAAGATGCCTAAGGTCTGGATGTTCAGCCTGATGGTCTTTGGCGTGTACGGCTTCTACTGTGGCAGCAGCTACCTGACGCCTTACTTCTCCACCGTGCTCGGTGTCAGCGTTGCTTTCTCCGGCGGCCTCGCTACCCTGAAAAACTACGGCACCCGTCTGGTCGGCGCTCCCATCGCCGGTGCGATCTGCGACAAGATCGGCCGCCTGAAGTTCATGGTCATCGGCTTCGTTGTCGCCATCGTTCTGATGATCGCCTTCATGATGATGCCGGCTTCCAACAGCGCGCTCGTGCCCATCATGATCCTCATGTTTGCTCTCGCGCTGGTTGACGTGGCCATGAAGGGCGTGCAGTTCTCCGTATTCGATGAGATCGGTGTCGACCAGAGCGTCAACGGCATGGCCATCTCCATCGCCAGCCTTGTCGGCTTCAACCTGCCTGATGTGGCCCTGCATCCGATCTTTGGTGCCATCCTCGACGCCAATGAGGCGGTCGTAGCCTATAAGATCATTTTTGCCTGCCTGCTGGGTATGCTTGTGCTGGGCTTTGTCATGAGCCTGATCCTCACGATCATGCAGAAGAAGAGCCCGAAGCAGCCGGAGCCGGCCAAAGCGGCAGAGTAATTCCCGATTCCATTCTTTCCTTTCGGAGCATACCGGTTCCGGCCGGTATGCCCCGGTTCTGATTCTGATTCTGATAATAGCTACCTATCTCTTTGCATCTCTCTGGCCCGGTCGTCTATGCCGGCCGGGCCTCTCTTACGCGAACTTCTGCGAATGTCACAGAAAGGTATGGGGCCTGTGCGGCCTCCCCGAAAACTATGAAAAACAAAGTTGTAGATATCGACACAGCGATCGATCAAATCAAAAAGAATGACACCGTTTTGTTCGGCGGCTTCGGCAACGTGGGCGCACCGCTGCACCTGCTGTACGCGCTGGCAAAGCGTCCAGATATCAACGGTCTGACCCTCGTGTCCGAGGATATGCACTACGGCGGCCTGAACTACGTTCAGGGGCCGGAGGTGCTGTATCAGACTGGTCAGCTCAAAAAGATTGTCGTCAGCTTCATCGGCAGCCACAAGGTGATCGAAAATGCTATCAATGACGGCAAGCTTGAGCTGGAGTTCGTGCCGCAGGGCACGCTGGCTGAGCGTCTGCGCGCCGCAGGCTCCGGCCTTGGCGGGTTCTACACGCCCACCGGCGTCGGCACCGAGGTCGAGCAAGGCAAAGAGACCAAGATCATTGACGGCAAGAAGTATATCTTTGAAAAGCCGCTGCGCGGCAACGTCGCGCTCGTCAAGGCCTATAAGGCCGACCGAATGGGCAACGCTGTCTTCAAGCTCACGGCGGCTAACTTCAACCCCTGGATGGCGACGGCTGCCGACACGGTCATCCTCGAGGTCGAGCAGCTCGTCGAGGTTGGCGAGATCGATCCGGATGACGTGCAGCTGCCCGGTTTCTTCGTGGACTATATCGTTGTCAAGGAAGGAGCGATGTTTTGATGGGAAAACGTGAATTCATTGCCAGGAATGTCGCCGCCATGTTCCACGACGGGGATGTGGTCAACCTTGGTGTCGGCATTCCGACGCTGGCGAGCACCTATGTGCCGGAGGGCATGACGGTGCTGTTCCACGCGGAAAACGGCTGCGTGGGCGCGGGAGAAGCCGGCGGCTTCCCGTGGGATTTCTCAACGCGCGAGAGCGTGATCGCCTGGATGGACAGCTGCGCCGGCGAAAAAGGCAGCTGGAAGACCGTGCACAAGGACCTGTGCAACGCCAGCGGCGAAGTCATCACACTTATCCCCGGTGCCTGCTGTTTTGACAGTACGATGGCGTTTGCCATCGCGCGCGGCGGCCACCTCGATGCGACCGTGCTCGGCGCACTGCAGGTCGACGAGGCTTGCAACCTTGCCAACTGGAAGATCCCCGGAAAGAAGCTCAACGGCATGGGCGGCGCAATGGATATTGTCAGCGGCGCCAAAAAGGTCATCATCGCCATGGAACACTGCACGAAAAATGGGGATGCGAAGATCGTGGAACACTGCTCGCTGCCGCTTACGGCGCCCGGCTGTGTGAATACGATCGTGACGGAGCTGTGCATCATCGACTGCAAGCCCGGCTGCCTGATGGTTACGGCGATTGCGCCCGGCGTGACGCCCGACGAGATCCGCGCCAAGACCGGTGCGCACCTGTGCTTTGCCGCGCAGCTGGAGACCATGCTCAGCGAGTGATCTCCCGCCAATAAAAAGCCGGGCATTGCCCGGAAAATATATCGTGATCTGAGGATCTATGAAAGGAGCTTATCTATGAGCGAACGATTTCAGGGCAGAGTTGCCATCGTGACCGGCGGCGGCAGCGGCATCGGCGCTGCTGTGGCCAAGCGCCTGGCAGCAGACGGCGCAAAAATGGTTGTTGTCTTTGGTCGCCGGCTCAGTGCCCTGCAGAAAACAGTCGATGCGATCGGTGCCGACCACTGCTATGCCATGTCCGTCGATGTCAGCGACGAGGAGCAGGTCAAATCGGCCATTGCCAAGGTCCACGAAATGTTCGGAACGGTGGACATTCTGGCCAACATGGCCGGCATCCCGGGCCCGAGTGAGCGCGTGGAGGACTACACGTTTGATGACTTCAAGAAGGTCTACAGCATCAACGTCTTCGGCACGTTCCTGACCATGAAGTATTGCCTGCCGATCATGCAGGCGCAGCATCGCGGTGCGATCGTCAATACGTGTTCCTGCTCCGGCATGCGCGGCTACCAGCTGGAGATTGGCTATGGTTCCAGTAAGTTCGCCGTCATGGGCATGACCATGAACGCGGCCAATGAAAATGGCGGCAACGGCGTGCGCATCAACTGCTACGCCCCCGGCTGGGTGGACACCGACATGCTCGACTCCATCCTCAGCCAGTACGAAGTCACCAAGGGCGTGCACACCGAGAAAAACGAGCTGAAAAACGGCACCATGAGCCGTCCCAGCACGCCGGAAGAGATGGCCAACGTCGTCTGCTTCCTCCTGTCCAATGAGGCTTCCTACGTCAACGGCGCGAACTTTGTCTGCGACGGTGGCAAGACACTCAACTGATCCAATACTCCCTTCTTTCTTTTTCTGTTATTCTGTTATTCTTTAGAACCTTTTTCTGTTATTCTGTTTTATTTGCTATCTCTCTTTTGATCTCCTTATTTTCAATTTCCTAATCTCTCCTCAGCACGAAACCGGGAAAGCTTTGCTTTCCCGGTTTTGTGCATAGGTATGTTCTTTTTTTTATCCCAGCTGGTCAAGCTCTGCCTGCCACACGGCAGCGCAGGCGTCGCTGGGCATGCGCCAGTCGCCGCGGGGACTGAGCGTGATCGAGCCGATCTTCGGCCCGTCGGGCAGGCAGCTGCGTTTGAACTGCTGGGCGAAGAAGCGGCGGTAGAAATTTTTCAGCCAGTGCAGCAGCACATCGTCCGGGTACCGGTCACCGAGCGCATGGCGCGCCAGCCGGTAGATTTTCGCCGGGCCGAAGCCGAAGCGCAGTACGTAGTACAGGTAAAAATCGTGCAGCTCGTAGGGTCCCACGAGTGACTCCGTCTGCTGGGCAATCTCGCCGTTTTCGTTTGCCGGCAGCAGTTCGGGGCTGACCGGCGTGTCGAGGATGTCGAGCAGCACGGCGCGCAGGGCGGCGTTTTCCGTCGCCTCGGCCTCATAGCGCACGATATGGCGCACAAGCGTTTTCGGCACGTCGGCGTTCACGCCGTACATGCTCATGTGGTCGCCGTTGTAGGTGGCCCAGCCGAGGGCCAGCTCGCTCAGGTCGCCGGTGCCGACGACGAGGCCGCCCGTACGGTTGGCGAGGTCCATGAGCTCGAGCGTGCGCACGCGCGCCTGGCAGTTTTCATACGTTACGTCGAGCACGGCCTCGTCCTGCCCAATGTCGGCAAAGTGGCTGTGGACGGTGCGTGCGATCGGGATCTCCTGAAAGGTCACGCCCAGCTCGTCGCAGAGGATCTCGGCGTTGGAGCGCGTGCGGTGCGTCGTGCCGAAGCACGGCATCGTCACGGCCAGCACGTCCTGCGTCGGGCGGCCGAGCTGCTTCATCGCGCGCACGGCCACGAGCAGGGCGAGGCTGCTGTCCAGCCCGCCGGAGATGCCGATGACGGCCGTTTTTGCATGTGCGTGGGCGATGCGTTTGGCCAGCCCGTCGGCCTGCATGGCGAGGATGAGCTCGCAGCGCTCGGCGCGGGCGGCATCGTCGGCCGGGACAAACGGCGTCGGCGAGACGGGCCGCGTGAGCGGCACCTCCCGGAGCGGCAGATGGAATATGACCGTCTCATATCCTGCGCTCTCGGGCTGGAACGTCGTGCTGCGGCAGCGCTCGCTGACCATGCGGCCGAGGTCGAGCTCCGTGCAGGCATAGCCGGTACCGAAGGGCCTGGACTCCGCCAGCAGCGCGCCGTTTTCGCAGATGAGGTCGTGCGCGGCAAAGACCATGTCGGTCGTCGATTCGCCGTGGCCGGCGTCGGCATACAGGTATGTGCACAGCAGCCGCGCGGACTGCTGGCCCACGAGCGCCCGGCGATAATCGGCCTTGCCGATGGTCTCGTCGCTGGCCGAGAGGTTCGCGATCACGGTCGCGCCCGCGAGCGCGTGGTGCGTGCTCGGCGGCAGCGGGGCCCACAGGTCCTCGCATACCTCGGCCGCGAGGCAAAACTCCGGCATCTCCGCGCAGCGAAACAGCAGCTTTGTGCCAAGTGGCACCTCCTGCCCGGCGAAGTGCAGCGTGCGCACGCCGGCGGGCGCGGGGTTGAACTGCCGCTTTTCATAAAACTCGCCGTAGTTTGGCAGGTGTGTTTTCGGCACCAGACCCAGCAGCTTCCCGTGGCAGACGACGGCCGCGCAGTTATAGAGCTTGCCATCCACCGCGACCGGCAGACCCACGAGCGCAACGAGATCGAGCTCCGCGCTCGCCTCCAGCACGGCGGCGAGCCCTTTTGCCGCGGCGCGCTGGAGCGGCTGCTGGAAAAACAGGTCGCCGCACGTGTAGCCGGTCAGCCCCAGCTCGGGGAACACCGCCAGCTGCGCGCCGTCCGCCGCTGCGCGCTGCATGGCGGCGATGGTCTGCTGCGTGTTGAACGCGCAGTCGGCCACGCGCAGCGCGGGCGAGACCGTGCAGGCTTTGAGAAAACCGTGGATCATGATATTATCACCCTTTCAAAAGACAGACGGCGCAGCAATCCTTGCCTGCGCCGCAGATCGGAATCTAGGCGGGCCTTGCCCCCTCGAGCTCCCCCGCTGCTCAGGAATCTGCACAGCGGAAAAACGCCTTTTCTGCAATCGTAATCGGCAAAACCCGGAGCGCAAAGCGCTCCGGGTTTTGCGGATGCTATATCATACCACGGTTGTAGGGGGAAGAACAAGTGGCGGTATGCAGAAAATATGTGCCGGGAAGCCCAAATTCACGGGTTTTGTGCACAGTCGGCGTCGAGCGCTGCGTATTCCGCGTCCGTGACGGGCTCCAGCCACTCGTTGCTCGTCTCCTCGCCGGGGCACTCGATGGCGATGTGGCTGAACCAGCAGTCCTTCTGCGCGCCGTGCCAGTGCTTGACCCCGGCCGGGATGGTCACCACGTCGCCGGGATGCAGGGCCTGCGCGCTCTTGCCCGCCTCCTGATACCAGCCCAGACCGTCCGTGCACAGCAGCAGCTGGCCGCCGCCGGACTTCGCGTGATGGATGTGCCAGTTGTTGCGGCAGGCGGGGGAGAAGGTGACGTTTGCGAGGAAAACGGTCTTGGTGGGGTCTGTCAGCGGGTTGAGGAAGCTTTCACCGGTGAAGTACTGCGCGTAGGCCGTGTTCGGCTTACCGAGGCCGAAGAGGCCGCCGTTTGCGTCCGTGCCGTCGTCGGCGTAGACCTCCTTTGCCTGCCGGAAGGCGGCCCAGGCGTTCGGCCAGCCGGCGTAGAAGGCAAGGTGCGTGAGGATCTCGGCCATTTCGGTCTTGGTCACGCCGTTTTGCTTTGCGGTCGTGAGGTGGTAGGTGAGGGAACTGTCCGTGATGCCCTTGCTGATGAGCGCTGTGATCGTGACGATTGAGCGCAGCTTGAGCGGCAGCTGCCCCTCGCGCGACCAGACCTCGCCAAAGAGCACGTCGTCGTTGAGCGCGGCAAATTTGGGTGCAAAATCATTCAGGGCGTCTCTGCCCGCAGTCTGTTTGACCATGCTGGTGCCTCCTTATTTCAGATACTGATGATAGAATGCTTCGATGCGGTCGAACGGGATGATGTCCATTCGGTCGTAGAGATCGGTGTGCACGGCGCCGGGGATGAGCAGCAGCTCCTTGTTGTCGCCCTGCAGCCGGGTGAAGGCGTCGCGGCTGAAGTAGCACGAGTGTGCCTTGTCGCCATGGATCATGAGCACGGCGCTGCGGATCTCACCGGCATAGGCGAGCAGCTTTGCGTTGAGCAGCGACAGCGGGGACGTGACGTTCCAGCCGCCGGTGGAGTTGAGCGAGCGCGGGTGGTAGCCGCGCGGGGTCTTGTAATAGTCGTGGTAGTCTTTGACGAAAAACGGCGCGTCCTCCGGCAGCGGATTGACCAAACCGCCCGCGCGCTGATACGTGCCGGCTTTGTAGTCGGCTGTGCGCTGCGCATTGAGCGCCTGACGCAGGGCATAGCGGGCGTCGGGATTGTTGTCGGCGTCGAAGTAGCCGTTTGCGGTCACGCGGGTCATGTCGTACATCGTGGTCGTGACGGTGGCCTTGATGCGGGTGTCGATGGCGGCGGCATTGAGCGCCATGCCGCCCCAGCCGCAGATGCCGAGGATGCCGATGCGCTCCGGGTCGACGTCCGCACGCACCGACAGAAAATCGACCGCGGCGGAAAAGTCCTCGGTGTTGATGTCGGGCGAGGCGACGTAGCGCGGTGTGCCGCCGCTCTCGCCGGTGTACGACGGGTCAAAGGCGATCGTCAGGAAGCCGCGTGCGGCGAGCTCCTGTGCATACAGGCCGGAGCTCTGCTCCTTTACCGCGCCGAACGGGCCGCTCACAGCCACGGCGGCGAGCTTTCCGGCGGCATTTTTCGGCTTGTAGAGATCGGCGGCAAGCTCGATGCCGAAGCGGTTGTGAAACGTGACCTTGCTGTGGTCAACGGCGTCATTTTGCGGGAAGGTCTTGTCCCATTCCTGCGTAAGGGTCAGGGTGCTGTTCAAGATTGCATACCTCCTGTGTTGGTTTTATGCGATGGCCGCGCCCATGGCGCGGGCGGTCTCGAGTGCGGGGTGGCCGGCGATGGCGCCCGGCTCTGTCACGCCGCCGGCGAACACTGTTCCGGCGAGACGGCACTTTTCGTAGCATGCGATCCAGCCCTCGAGCCCGTGGATGGCGCGCTCGTCCGTGTCCGTCTCGTCCTCGGTCGCCGAGGCGAGCAGGTAAATCTCGCGAAACGCGTAGTCCGACGGGAAGAGTGCGTTGGCGCGGTCGAGCAGGGTCTTGAGCTGGCCGCTCATCTCATAATAGTAAATGGGTGTGGCGAACACGATCATGTCCGCGTGCTGCATCTTCTCCGTGATGGCGACGGCGTCGTCATCGATCACGCACTTGCCCAGCGTCTGGCAGGCGAGGCAGCCCCGGCAGAACGCGATGTTCTTGCCGCGCAGCGAGATGACCTCTACCGCGCGCCCGCGGCGCGCGCCCCGTCGGCGAAGGCGTTTGCCAGCGCCTCGGAGTTGCTGCCGGCGCGCAGGCTCGCGCTGAGGATAAGAATGTTTTTGGCCATATCGGTCTTCTCCTTTTTGAGCGGCTTGACACTGCCGCTGTGATCTGATACCATAAGCATACAACCTGAAGCTGACTTCAGGTCAAGCACTTTCTTGTGATTTTTTTGAGGTGATCCCATGTATACGATCGGTCAGGTGTCGGAGCGGTTTGATCTGCCGGTCTCCACGCTGCGGTATTATGATAAGGAGGGCCTGTTTCCGGCGCTCACGCGCACATCGGGTATCCGCCGTTTCGGCGAGCAGGAGCTCGAGGCGCTGCGCGTGATCGAGTGCCTGAAGCGTTCCGGGCTGGAGATCAAGGAGATCAAGCAGTTTATGGAATGGTGCGCGCAGGGGAGCGACACGTATCTGCAGCGGCACGCGCTCTTTGTACAGCAGGCCGAGCGGGTGGAGGCCGAGATCGCGCGCCTGCAGAAGTCTCTGGATATGATCCGTTTCAAATGCTGGTATTATGAGCAGGCCATGCGCGACGGCAATGAGGACGGCGTGCAGGCCATGCTGCCGGACAACCTGCCGCCCGACATCCAGCCCATTTATGACCATGCGCACGAAGCGTAAACATACAGTCGAGATTCAGAAAGGATGGCGACCCATGAAACAGCGAACGATCCTCTCGACCCTTCTGCTGTGCGCGCTGCTGCTGACCGGCTGCGGTGCTGCGGCGCAGACTCCGGACGCGACGCCCACCCCCGCACCTGAGGCGGCGGCCACGCCGACGCCGACGCCGGATCCGCTGAGCACTCTGCCGTATACGGACGGGCAGCTCTATGCCGCGGCCTACCTCGGCTATCAGGCCCCGACGGATCTGGATTTCTTCCGGCAGACGTATTTTGGCGGCAGGGAGCTGCCGGTGCACCACATCTCGGATGGGGACTTTTATCTCATCATCCCGCGTGATCCGAGCGCGACCGTGCGCCTGTACAAAAATGACATGGAGACCGACACCAAGACGCTTTTTTATGAGCAGACGAACGGCGATGCGTTCGTCATCGGCTGCAATGTCGGCGACATTTTCCCGGATGTGACGGTCTCGATCACGTCCGGCGGGGAGACGGTGGACTTTTCGCCGTTTATCTCGCTCAAGGATGGCAGCGTGCAGGTCGGCGAACGCGGGCTGGACATTACGCGCATTTCCACTTCGTCATGACAGAACGCAGCAATGATCCCCGGGTGCGAACCGCACCCGGGGATCATTGCTTTATGCGAGCGGGAGCTCCGTGCTCCTGCACACGGTGGCGCCTATGCGCTGCATATCCGCGAGATTTGCCGCTTGCACGGCGTCGGTGACGGACGATGTGCAGTCCGAGAGCACGACGGCGTCATAATCGAGCGAGATCGCGTCGTAACACGTCGTGCGGATGCAGTTGGGCGTGGTCGTTCCGGCGAGCAGGACGGTCTGCACGCCGAGCCGCCGCAAAATAAGGTCGAGCCCGGTGTGGAAAAACGCTGAGAACCGCGGCTTTACGAGCACATAGTCCTGCGGCAGAACGGTGAACGCAGACGGAAACGCGTCCGACAGGTGCTCTGCGCAGTCCTCCGAGAGCGGCTTGCCGCCGGCTGCCCACGCGGCCGCGCGCGGCTTTTCCACATCGGAGCCGTCGCTGCGGTAATGCCGCACGGCGTAGATGACCGGGATGCCGGCTGCGTGACAGCGGTCGATGAGCGCCGCGCACGCGGGAACGGTCGCCTCTGCGGACGGGATGCACAGCGGGGACGCGCTGTCGAGAAAGCCGCGCTGCATGTCGATCATGATCAGTGCCTGTTTGGGCATGGTGCTTGCCTCCTAATGGTTGAGATGGTCCCATGATAGCGCCCCACACCGGATTTGGCAAGCGCGGCTTGCCATTCGCGCCCCGACGTGGTATCCTACCGGGTAGTCCCAAAAGGGAGGGGCACTCTTTACAAGCGGGAGCAATCAACATGAGCAGACAACTCGAACCCTATCAGCTGATCGAGCGCAGCATCCAGAAAAAATTCCACAAGGTGCTCTGGACACCGTTCATCACCGCCATCAAGCAGTACGAACTCATCGCCCCCGGCGACCGGATCGCGGTGTGCATCTCCGGCGGCAAGGACTCCATGCTCATGGCCAAGCTCCTGCAGCTGCTGCAGCGGCACAGCGACGTGCCGTTCGAAGTCGTCAACCTCGTCATGGACCCAGGCTACAACGCCGTCAACCGGCAGAAGATCGAGAGCAACGCAGCGCTGCTGCACATCCCAGTCACGATCTTCGAGACGAATATTTTCGATGTCACGAGCGGCATCGAGCAGTCGCCATGCTATCTCTGCGCGCGCATGCGCCGCGGCTATCTCTACAGCAAGGCGCGCGAGCTCGGCTGCAACAAGATCGCCCTCGGCCACCACTTCAGCGATGTGGTCGAGACGACCGTCATGAGTATGTTCTACGGCTCGCAGCTGCAGGCCATGCCGCCGAAGCTGCGCAGCCGCAATTTCCCGGGCATGGAGCTCATCCGCCCCATGTACTGCATCCACGAGGACGACATCATCGCCTGGCAGCGCTATAACGGGTTGGAGTTCATCCAGTGCGCCTGCCGCTTTACCGAGCGCGCGGCCGAGACCGGCAGCGACGGCAGCAGCTCCAAGCGGCAGGAGGTCAAGCTGCTGCTGCGCGAGCTGCGGCGCAAGAATCCCGACATTGAAAAGAGTATTTTTCACAGCATTCACTCCGTCTGTCTGGATACGATGGTCGGCTACAAGTCCGGCGGCGTGGAGCACACGTTCGCCGACTGCTACCGCGAGCGCGGTGAGATGGAAAAGGAGGAAACGGAATGATGCCCATCGAGCGCATGCGCCCGGAGGATTTTGACGCGGTTTTCCGCTTGCTTTCCCAGAGCTTCCCAGCCGGGGAGCGGCGGGATGCGGCGGGGCAGCGCGCGCTGCTTTCGGACAGCGCCTATCGGATCGACATTCTGCACGCGCCGTCCGGCGGCGTGCAGGCGCTGATGGCGTTGTGGGACTTTGACGATTTTGTCTTTTTCGAGCACTTTGCCGTGGATCCGGCCTGCCGCAATGGCGGCATCGGCGGGCAGATGCTCGACGCGCTGCTCTCGCGCTTTGCCAAGCCCGCCTGTCTGGAGGCGGAGCTGCCGGAGACGGAACTGGCCGCGCGGCGTATCGGGTTTTATGAGCGCCACGGCTTTACCGTCAACGCGGCGTACCCCTACCGGCAGCCGGCGCTCACGCCGGGCGGCAGCCCGATCCCCATGTACCTGCTCACGACCGGCGGCGCGCGCACGCCCTCCGAGCTGCGCGCGATGGAGACGCTCGTGCACACGCGCGTGTACGGCCAAACGTCCGCCGCTGCAGGCAAATAACAAACAACGCGCCCGGGGCTGCACATTGTGCGGCCCCGGGCCTGCGTTATGTGAGCGTGATGCTCGCGGGTTTGCTGCTGCTTGTCGTGAAGAAAGAGAACGCGCTCTTACTCACAGCGGCGAAATATCCGTCCTCGGCAAGGGCATCCGGCCAGTGCTCGTGGATCTTCTCCAGCGTTTCACGCAGCTGCAGCAGCAGCGCCGCACCGTGCTTGCACAGCCCCGTCTCATAACAGGTGCACGTGAGCGCGCTGACCGTGCCGCCCGTGTAGGTGAACGTGAGCTCATACGGCACAGTGCCCTGCACGATGGCGTGCCCCTGCGTGCCATCGACCGACAGGTAGACCACCCGGTTTTCCATGTAGTATGCGTGGCCTTTTTCGGCGACGCCGGCCGGGATGGACAGCTGCTCGAGCGCATACACCGGCCCGGGGCCGTGCCCGACGGCATATTCCCCGTCTGCCTCCGGCGGCAGAAACCAGCCGCGTACCTGTCGGAACGGCAGCACGTTCGGCTCCAGCGTGACGAGGTGCGCGCCCAGCGCGTAAAACGTGCCGTGCACGTTCCTGTCCGCCGCGCCGATCACGCGCTCGTAGTCCGCGAGCCGAATGCGGAAATTGTAGTCCACTGCGACCACCTGTCCGCGTTGGCGGGCAAGCTTGCCGCTGACGTAGACCAGATCGCCGTCGTGCAGGTCAAAGCGGTCGTTATAATAGCTGTAAGCTTGGCCGCGCTCGGGGAAAAACACGCGCACGACGGACGGAACGGCCGCCGTTTCCTCCGGTGCTGCCGGAGCGGGCACCGCCTCCGGCGCGGATCCTTGCACACAAAAACCAATCGGATGCTTCATCTGCGATCCCTCCCAAATTTGTTTCATTATCTGTAGGATAGCAGATGGACTGTCCTATAAACAGGGCAGTTGTCAGCACGCCCCTGCGCATTTCGTGCAGGGGCGTGCCTTTGCCTATTTTGGAGGGAGAAAGAAAGCTGATTTATTGTCCGGGACGACTGCCTTTGCCGCCGTCCGGGGGCGTGCCCATATTGCTGCCGTTGTTGCCATCAGGCGGCGTGCCCATACTGCTGCCGCCGGTGCCGTCGGGCGGCGTGCCCATGCCGCCGCCCATACCGCCGCTGCCGTAGATGAGGCTCTCGAGCGTGACGTTAGTGCTCTGGCCGCCCATGGTGACGGTGCAGGTGCTGCCCTGCGCGAGCGCCGGAATGCTCACGACAACGCAGGTATAGGCCTTCGCGGGCGTGAACTCCGCGAGTACGTTGCCGCTCGCGTCCGTGACGCGGATGGTCTCGGTCGAGGCGCTCTGGCACGTGAGCAGGATGCTGCCCTGTGTGGAGTTGGCGCCGAAGTTTTGCGCCATGCCGCTGTATCCGGCCGCGACAACGGTGCCGCCCGTGACGGTGGCTGTGCTGTCATAGTCGAGGGCGCTGTCGCTGTCGCTCGTCGGGCCGGAGACGTAGATCTCGCCGCCGGAGACGTTCAGGTCACCGTTGGAGTCGATGCCGTCGCCGCTCGTGTCGATGCGGATGGTTCCGCCCGAGATCGTGATGCTGCAGTCGGAGCTGTCGCCGAAGCTGTCCGGCCCTCTGCCGCCGAAACCGCTCTGGTCGGCGCCGCCCGCGGCGTTGAGTCCGTCGTCACTGGAGATGATGTCGATCGTGCCGCCGGAAATGTCAATGGTCTGGCCCTCAATGCCCTCATAGCACTGGGAGATCTCGAGCGTGCCGTCCGTGATTGTGACGGCTTCATCCGCGTGCACGCCGTCGTCGCCGGTCGTGATGGTGAACGTGCCGCCGGAGACGGTCACATTGCCGTTCGCGTGGATGCCGTCGTCCGCGCAGTCGAGCGTGTAGCTGCTGCTGCGGACGGTGATGTCCGTGCCGGCCTTGATGCCCTTGGCGCTCGTGTCGCCGGCGAGGGCGGCGCTGCTGCCGCCGCCGGAGGTGATGGTGCCGGTGGCGTCAAAGAGCGTGAGCGTCGTCTCGGTCTGAATGCCGTCCTCGCCCGCCGTGAGCGTGAGCACGGACGCACCGATGAGGATGCAGCCGAGCGCACTGTCACTGTCGTTGGTCGCGCGCAGCGCGTCGCCGCCGCTCGTCACGGTCACATCCGCCTGCTTGAGCACGAGGCAGTCCTTGCCGTTGATGCCGTGGTTGGCGGCCGTCACGTTCACGGTCGTGCCTTCGATCTTCAGGGTATCCTTGCCCGTGATGCCGTTGTTGGCATTGCCCGTCACGGTGAGTGTGCCGCCGCCCGCGATGATGAGGTCGCTCTTGGCGCACAGGCAGGCGTTCGGCTCCTCATCGTCGGCAGAGGAGAAGCTGTCGCTGTCGTCATAGCTGCTGCCGTCGGTGAGAGTGCTGGCCGTGCCGTCCGGGAGATAGACGAGCACACTGGCCGCTTTATAAATATAGAGCGCGCTGCTGTCCACGCACGTGATGTCGGCGTCGCGCAGCACGAGCGTCACGTCCGCGCCCGGCGCGTTGACGAGCATGCGTCCGTCCGTGAGCGTACCGGTGAGCACGTACACGCCGCCGTCCGTGATGGTCACGTCGTCGGCCCCGGAGAGGGTGATCTCGGTCGCGTTGGTCAGATCCGGCGCGGCCACGTCCGTATCATAGAGCCGCTGCGCGACGGAATCGTCATTTGTATCGGTATCGGTGCCGGCGTCGGTGGTTTTCCCGCACGCGCACAGTACACCGATCAGCAGGGCCGCGCACAGTAGCACGGCCAGGATGCGCTTGGCTGGGTTCATGCCGTTTGCCTCCTTGTTCGTTTCTGGCGCCAGCATACCCCGGCAAGCTAAAGGCTGCCTAAAGGAAAATCGGAAATTTTCTTTAGGTTCTCTTTAGGCGGCGGGGGTACGCTGACGGCAGAAAGGGGGCCACCGACATGGCCGATACCATGCAATCCAGCTTCGCGCGCTACGAGCAGAAGTACTTTCTCACGCCGGCGCAGCTGGCGGCGCTGCTCGCACGCATTGCACCTCATATTCAGCGCGACGCGCACGCACGCTACACGATCTGCAATCTCTATTATGACACGGACGACTGGCGGCTCATCCGCGCGTCGCTCGAAAAGCCGGTCTATAAGGAAAAGCTGCGCGTGCGCAGCTACGGTGTTCCGGCGGGCGGCGACCGGGTCTTTGTCGAAATTAAGAAAAAGTATGACGGCGTGGTCTACAAGCGCCGCATCACGGCAGCACCCGCGGACGCGGCAGCATTTCTGCGCACTGGAAAAAGCGCCGCGCCGCTCGGCCAGATTGGCCGCGAGATCGCGTGGTTCCAGCGCACCTATCATGCCGAGCCGAAGGTGTTTCTCGCCTATGACCGCACGGCGTTTGCCGGCGTGGACGACCCGGCCGTGCGCATCACGTTCGACACGGACATCCGCTGGCGCACCACGGCGCTTGACCTGCGCCGCGGCGACTACGGCACGCCGCTGCTGCCGCCGGGGCAGATCCTCATGGAGCTCAAGCTCCCCGGCGCCTGTCCGCTGTGGCTCAGCCGCGCGCTGACGGACATCGGCGCGCGCCAGACGTCGTTTTCCAAGTACGGCGCGTGCTACAAAACGTGTATTCTTCCCACCGAAACCTTTTCAAAGGAGGCGCTCTGCAGTGCTTGAATCCATCCTCGCGTCCGGGATCACGCTCCCGGCCTTCCTCATCTGTACGGCGGTGTCGCTCGTGCTGGGCATCGCCACGGCACTCATCAGCATGTACCGCACAAAATGCAGCCAGAGCTTTGCCGTCACGCTCGCGGTTCTGCCCGCGATCGTGCAGATCGTCATCATGCTCGTCAACGGCAACGTCGGCGCGGGCGTGGCCGTCGCCGGAGCGTTCAGCCTCGTGCGTTTTCGCTCCGTGCCCGGCACGGCGCGGGAGATCGGCGTAATCTTTCTCGCCATGGCGCTCGGCCTTGCCACCGGCATGGGCTATGTCGTGCTCGCGGCGGTATTTTTCGTCATCATTGCGGCGGTGCTCTTTCTGCTGACGAAGCTGGACTTTGGCACCCGGCGCACCGATGAGCGCCTGCTGAAGATCACCATCCCGGAAAACCTCGACTACGACGGCCTGTTCGACGATCTCTTTGACACGTATACCACTGCGCACACGCTCGAGCGCGTCAAGACCGCCAACATGGGCACACTCTACGAGCTGCAGTACCGCGTCACGTTGCGCGATGCGCAGGTGCCCAAGGCGTTTCTCGATGCCCTGCGCTGCCGCAACGGCAACCTGAACATCACCTGCAGCCGCGAGCTGACGGGCGAGGCGCTGTGAAAGCGCTTGCTTTCCGGGCAGAAATCTCCTAGAATAGGGCCGGGTGATGAACCATGCGTCTGCTGATCGCAGAGGACGAGCGCGACCTCGCCGAGGCGCTGAGCGCCTTTTTTGAGAAAAATCAATTCACGGTCGATACCGTCTACAATGGCTTTGACGCCTACGAATACGCCGTCACGGGCGATTACGATGCCATCGTGCTCGACGTCATGATGCCGAAGCTCAACGGCGTCGAGGTGCTCGAGCGGCTGCGCGCCGAGGGCGTGCGCACGCCGGTCATGATGCTCACGGCCAAGGCCGAGAAGGACGACCGCATCACGGGCTTCAACGCCGGGGCGGACGACTATCTGCCCAAGCCCTTCGCGCCCGATGAGCTCATCTGCCGCGTGCGGGCCATGCTGCGCCGCGGCGGCGAGTACCGGCCGACGGTGCTCACGTTCGGCGACGTGGGGCTCGACTGCAGCACGGGCCTGCTCTCGTGCGCGGGGCAGAGCGTGCGCCTGAGCGGGCGCGAGTTTCAGGTGATGGAGCTGTTTTTGTGCACACCGAAGGTCGTGCTCTCGGCTGAGCGCATTTTAGAGCGCGTCTGGGGCTGGGACAGCGACGCGGAGATCAACGTCGTCTGGGTGCACATCTCGAACCTGCGCAAAAAGCTCCGAGGCATTGGCTCGAACGTGACCATCCGCGCCAACCGGGGGCTGGGCTATGTGCTGGAGGTCGGCGATGATTGAGCGGCTGCGCAAACGCTTCATCCGCATCGCGACGCTGGCCGTCGCGGGGGTCTTGCTGCTGCTGTGCGTGACGGTGAACGCGGCAAACTATGTCTCCGTGGACCGGCAGCTGACGCAGATGCTGCGGATGATCTGCGACAATCAGGGCACGGTGCCGCACTTCCCGCCCGGCGGCGGCAAGCCGGGGCAGAAGCCCGACGGCCCCTTCACGCCCGAGACGCCGTACTCCACGCGCTATTTCGTCCTGCGCTACGACGGCGACGGCGATCTCGAGCAGGCGGACCTGACGCACATCGCTGCCGTGTCTGAGGACGACACGGCGCAGTATCTCACCGCCGCGCTGCGCCACGGCGCGGGCTTCGGCTACACGGCGGGATATAAATACTACGTCGTCCACACGGGGACCGACCGCTGGATGGCCATCTTCCTCGACAGCTATCAGGAGCTGCACGCGGTCGTGACGTTCGCGTGGATGTCTCTGGCCGCCGCAGCCGTGTGCGTGGCGCTGGTGTATGTGATTATTGTGCTCTGCTCGCGCCGGGCCATCGCGCCGGTCATTCAGGCGTCCGAGCGGCAAAAGCAGTTTATCACGGACGCTTCCCACGAGCTCAAAACGCCCATCACCGTCATCGCTATGAGCCTGAAGGTGCTGGAGATGGAGGTCGGGCAGCAGAAGTGGATCGACAAGGCGGAAAACCAGACCGAAAAGCTCACGGAGCTTGTCAACGAGCTCGTCACGCTCTCGCGCATGGACGAGGAATCGTCGCCCCTGCAGATGGCGGATTTCCCGGTCAGCGATGCGCTCGCAGAGACGGCGGAGTCGTTTCGCGACTTTGCGGCGTCCGCCGGGCATACGCTCGATGTGCGCGTGACGCCGGGGCTGACCTACTGCGGCGACGAGTACGCCATCCGGCAGCTCGTGTCCATCCTGCTCGACAATGCCGTTAAGTATGCCGCACCGGATACGCCCATCGTCTTTTCCCTGGAAAAGGGGCGGCGCGGCGTCGTCATCCGCACGGAAAATCAGTGCGACGCGCTCGACACGGCTGCGCTCGGCCGGCTCTTTGACCGCTTTTACCGCGCAGACCCCGCCCGCAGCGCCGAGACCGGCGGCTTCGGCATCGGGCTGTCCATCGCGCGCAGCATCGCCGAGGGGCACCGCGGCACCATCCGCGCCGAGAGCCCCGACAGGCGCACGATCGTGTTCACAGCCGAGCTGAAATAGGGCTTGACAAATGAGAAAGATGTGGCATCATCTATTTTCGATGATGCCACATCTTTTTCGCGCCGGAGGGGCCTATGGACATTACGGAACGGAAGATCACGAAGATCGCACGCGAGGTGAGCAAGTTCACCGTGCGCACGCTGCGCGCCGAGGGCATCGGCCCAGGCGAGTTCGACGTGCTGCATGTGATCCGCAAAAACCCCGGCATCACGCAATCGGGCGTGTGCCGCATCACGGGCTTTGACAAGGGCGCGGTCGCGCGCCAGACGGCGAGTCTGGAGGCCAAGGGCTACCTGCGCCGGGAAGCCAACCCTGCCGACGGCCGCAGCCGCTGCCTCTATGCCACCGCGCAGGCCGAGCGGCTGAAAAACTCCAAGGCCGCCGTCGAGACGCAGTTTTACGACTGGCTGCTCGCCCCGCTCACGGAGCCGGAGCGCGCGGAGTTCGCGCGCGTGCTCGATGTGCTCTATCAGCGCTGCAAGGCGGAGAGCAAGGCGGGGTTTCCCAATATGACGGCCATGGTGAAGGAGGGCACAACCGATGGCGAATAAGCAGAAAAAGAAATACTCGCAGGCCATGGCGTTCGTGCTGCTGTTCGGCATTGTGAGCCTGTTTTCCGACATGACGCACGAGGGCGCGTCGAGCATCCGCGGCGCGTATCTGACGCTGCTGGGCGCCTCGGCCGGGACGATCGGCTTCATCTCCGGCCTCGGGGAGCTCGTGGGCTACTCGATGCGCTACGTGTTCGGCAAGCTCACGGACAAGACCAAGCACTACTGGACGATGACGATCGTCGGCTACGTGCTCGATGTGCTGGCCGTGCCGGCGCTTGCGCTCGTCGGCGAGCACGGCTGGGTCTGGGCGTGCGCGCTGCTCGTCATCCAGCGCATGGGCAAGGCCATCAAGAAGCCCGCGAAGGATACGATCCTGTCCTTCGCCGCCTCACAGGAGGGCGTCGGCAAGAGTTTCGGCATTCAGGAGGTGCTCGACCAGATCGGTGCGTTCCTCGGCCCGGTGCTGCTGTATCTGGTGATGCTCTTCAAAACGGACGGCACAACGTTTCAGGTCTATTCCACGTGCTTTGCGGTGCTGGCTATCCCGGGCGCGATCACACTTGTGCTGCTGCTCGTGACGAAGCGGAAATTCCCGAATCCCGAGCACTTTGAGCCCGAGCCGAAGGAATATGTGCCGTTCAAGCTGAAAAAAGAGTTTGTGCTCTACATTGCGGGCATCAGCCTGTTTGCGTTCGGCTTCATCGACTATTCGCTCGTGCTCATGCACGTCTCGCGCACGTATACGCACCTTGCTTCCGGCCTCGCGGAGACGTCCGCACTCGTCACCAGCGGGTCGCTGCCGCTGCTGTATGCCGGGGCCATGCTGGTCGACGCCGTGGCGGCGCTGGTGTTCGGATTGCTGTATGATAAAAAGGGCGTGCAGGCGCTCGTGTGGTCGACGGTGCTGTCGGCGCCGTTTGCGGTGTTCGTGTTCGCGTGCCATGGTGTCGGCGCGCTGCTTGTAGGTGTTGCGCTCTGGGGTGTTGGCATGGGCGCACAGGAGTCGATCCTGAAGGCCGCCGTCACGCAGATGGTGCCTAAGGCCAGCCGCGCCACAGGCTACGGCGTGTTTGAGTGTGCGTTCGGCGTGTTCTGGTTCCTCGGCAGCTGGCTGCTCGGCGTGCTGTACGATGTGAGCATCCCGGCCATGGTGGCGGTGTCGGTGGCGGCGCAGCTGGCAGCCATCCCGCTGTATCTGCGCTCGGCCAGACTGCACCGCGACGGTTTGAAAGGAGAAAATGCATGAAGCATATCCGTATCCTGACCCTTTTGCTCGCGCTCGTGCTGCTGTGCACGGGCTGCGCCGCCGGCGGTGCGGTGGAGACCACCCCTGCCCCGGATATGAGCGACCTCCCGCTCGACGGAGGCTATGCCTACCTGCGCGTGGAGGTGCTCTCGCGCGACAAGGACGCGAAAACGCTGGAGGTCAAAGTGCTCGATTTCGGTGACGCCGCCGGGGTGAATGTCGGCGCGCTGCCGGTCGGTGCGCAGGGAACAGTCGATTGCAGTGACCTGCTGACGATGGCGATGATGATCGACTCCGGCGCGTGGATCATCATCTATACAGACCTCGGGCAGCAGGCGTTTCCGCTGCGGCTGACGTCGATCGAGAACCCGGAGCACTTTGCCGAGCGCGTGGGGAAATAAAAAGCACCGGCTGAGGTTTTCCCTCAGCCGGTGCTTTTTGTCACCAGAACTTTTTCTTCTTGCACACCCACAGGCTGATGCCCACGGTCACGATGCTCACGACGACGACAACGGGGTAGCCGTACTTCCACGTCAGCTCCGGCATGCCGACAAAGTTCATGCCGTACCACCCGACGAGCAGCGTCAGCGGCAGGAAGATCGTCGTCACGATCGTCAGGATCTGCATGATGCGGTTTTGCCGCGTGTCAATCTCGGCCTGAAACAGGCTCTGCAGCTGCGCGCACGATTCACGCAGCAGCTGCGACTCCTCGCGCAGACGGATGACGCGGTCCTCAAACATGCGAAACAGCAGCTGCTCGCTGTCGGTGAAAAAGCCGTTTTCGTTCTCGCGCAGCTCGCACGCGACATCGTCGAGCTGTGTGTAGTAGCGGTACCAAGCCATGGTCTCCTTGCGCAGTGCGGTCATCGGCGCGGAGAAATCGTCCAGCTCATGCGCCAGCACCCGATCCTCGAGCGCTTCGATGCGATCCTCGATTTTTTCCAGCTGGTGCAGGTCGCGGGCGATGAGCTGCTCAAAAAAGTCGTAGAGGAACCGGCCGACGCTGCCGTCGGTCCAGCGCTTTTCCCGGGCGATGCGGCGCAGCAGCCCCGGCAGCGCGCCTTCGTCGTCCACGAGCACAACGCGCTTTGCCGTAACGAGATAGCCGCAGGCGAGCGGCTTGCCGTCCTTGCCCTGGCGCGGCAGCACGAGCGTGCCCGACAGGCAGTCCGAGCGCACCTCGGCTTTGCACACACGTGCGTCGCGTGCCGGTGGCGTGTGGTGCAGCGTCCGCTCCAGGCCGGAGAGTGCCGGCTGGTGTGACAGCTCTTCGGACGTCAGCAGCACGACGGCGGGCTGCTCCGGCGCGGGTGCACGTTCCTGCTGCGTGAGCGTCTGCCCGATGGTATACCAATACAAATGCGGTCCCTCCCATAGATTGCGGTGTTTTTCCCATTGTAGCACATTGGGCACCCAGACACAACGTCCGGCTGGAAATCGGGGCGCGGGTGTGCTATACTGGGCAAAATCATATGTTTGGGGGAAGCACCATGATCGTCTATTACACCGGCACCGGCAACAGCCGCTATGTTGCCCAGCGCTTCGCCGCCACCCTCGGCGATGATCTCATCACCGCGAATGAATACATCAAAAACGACACGCCTGCCGGCCTGCATTCCGACCGGCCGTGGGTATTCGTCTCACCGACGTACGGCTGGCAGATCCCGCACATTTTTGCGGACTTTCTCCGCCGCGGCCGTTTTACCGGCAGCCGGAAGGCCTACTTTGTCATGACCTGCGGCAGCGAGATCGGCAACGCCGGCAGCCGCATCGCGGCGCTGTGCGCGGACATCGGGTTCGATTACCAGGGCGTGCTGCAGGTCGTCATGCCGGAAAACTATGTCGCCATGTTCTACGTGCCAGGCGCGGAGGAATCCGCGCAGATCATCACGGCGGCGCAGCCGTCCATCGACCGGGGCATTGCCTGCGTGCAGCGCGGCGAGCCGTTCCCGGCGCCGAAGGTCGGCCCGATCGACCGGTTCAAGACCGGCCCGGTGAACACGATCTTTTATAAGTGCTTTGTCAAGTCCGGGCCGTTCACGGTCTCGGATGCGTGCATCGGCTGCGGCAAGTGTGCGCTGAGCTGCCCGGTCAATGGGATTGACCTTGTAGAGCGCCGACCGCACTGGAACGGTGCGTGCACGCACTGCATGGCCTGCATCTGCGGCTGCCCGGTGTCCGCCATTGAGTACGGGCACAAGAGCCAGGTCAAGCCCCGTTACCAGTGCCCGGAGTATAAATGAATACAGCGAAAAACGAACCCCGCACCAGACAGCCGGTGCGGGGTTCGTTTTGTTTACAGATAGCACTCCGGTCGCCGCTGCTTGAGGTACGGGCGCTTGTGCTCGCGCCAGAGCCGCGCCTCGGCGAGGTTGAGCTCCTGCACGATGAGCTGCTCGCGGTCGTTGGCTTTATAGATCACGTCGCCGCTCGGGTGCACGATGAGCGACTCGCCGGCGAAGTCCATCCCATCCTCGCGCCCCACGCGGTTGCACATGGCGAGGAAGATCTGGTTCTGCATCGCCTGCACGCGGATCTCCCACTCGAAGAGCTCCATGGGTTCGGCTTTCGTGTTCGCCGTCGGAATGATGACGAGGTCCGCCCCCTTGAGCGCGCACGTGCGGATGCTCTCCGGCAGGTGCCGGTCAAAGCAGATCACGATGCCGACGCAGCCCCACGGTGCGTCGAACACGAGAAAGCCGTCCTCGGACGGTGCGTAGTAGTCGCGCTCGTAAAACTGCGCCGCCTGCATGATGTGCACCATCTTGGCCACGCCCGCGCAGGCCCCCTCCGGCGTCAGCCAGAGGGAGGCGTCATAGCGACGGCCCTCCTGCTCGAGGTACATGTTCGGCGAGAGGTAGAGCCCGCGCTCCTTCGCCTTGTCCGCGAAAGCCTGCACCGTCGGACTACCCGCCGGAACGGCGTAGGCGTCCACGTTCCGGCCCGCATACTGCGGGAAAAACGGCGTGAGCTGCACCTCCGGGAAAAACAGCAGGTCGCTGCCCGCGGCAGCGTCGCAGAAGGCGAGGGATTTTTTCAGGTTTTCGTCCATGCTTCCGCTCATGGACATCTGCGCCATGGCAAGCTTCATACACTTGCTCCGTTCATGCGTCCTGCACGGTCAGGTGCAGCACGTCCGGCCGCGCATAGTGGCCGCACACGTCGAGCTCCATGCGGCTCGCGGGCACGCGCAGCATGTCGAGATCGGCGTAGAGAATGTCCTCGCTGTCCCACACCGGCTGCACGACATAGTGCCCGTAGGGGTCGACGATGCAGCTGCCGCCGCGGCAGGGAATGTCGTTCAGGCGCACGA
>ENA-UOOA01001858-UOOA01001858.1-human-gut-metagenome-genome-assembly--contig:-P61old-NODE-1858-length-32000-cov-4.756676_pt1 | contig 32000 bp, 20 predicted proteins | sample MGYA00242467_ERZ724014 | MGnify/ENA metagenome assembly ERZ724014 | reverse complement strand
CGGGACCGTTTCGGCATCATCAGCCGTCTGGAGTTCTACACGCCTGAGGAGCTGTCCCGTGTGGTCATCCGTTCCTCCCGTATTCTGGGGGTGCCGATCACCGAGGGCGGCGCGCTGGAAATCGGCCGCCGTTCGCGGGGAACGCCGCGTATCGCCAACCGGCTGCTGCGGCGCGTGCGCGATTTTGCCGCCGTCTACGGTTCCGGCGTGGTGGACGAGGAACAGGCGTCTCACGCGCTCCGGCGCATGGATGTGGACGAGAACGGGCTGGACCAGATGGACCGTAAATTATTGCGCGTCCTTGTGGACATTTATGGAGGCGGGCCCGTGGGCGTGAAGACGCTGGCCGTGGCTTGCTCAGAAGAAGTCCGTACGATTGAGGATATTTACGAGCCGTATCTTATTCAATGTGGATTTTTGAAGCGCACCTCACGGGGCAGGATGGCTACGGCGAAAGCGTATAAACATTTAAATATGCTCGGATAGCCGGAGACCATATGCCCGTAGTCCAACCTCGTGTCGAATTGCTTGCCCATACGCCGGAACCGCTTTCCTTGGTGTATGCGGCGTTTCGTCAATGCTATCACGCCGGATTTGTGGCCGATATGTGGCCCCGCCTGCTCGCCGGGGACATCGGCCGCGAAAAGCAGGCTCAGTTTGTGGCTTCCATCATGGAGTCCGGCCATGCCAGCCCGGTTGAGCACGTCAGTTTCACCTTTGCGCTCGGCGGCGTGTCCCGCGCCTTGACGCATCAGCTCGTGCGCCACCGTATCGCCTCATATTCGCAGCAGAGCCAGCGCTATGTGGACGGTTCCGATTTCGACTATCTGATCCCGCCGGAGATCCGGAAGAATCCGGAAGCGCTGGCGCGGTTTGAAGGGATCATGCGGGAACTTGGTTCCGCTTACCGGGATCTTAAAGGATTGCTTGAAGACGCAGGTCGGACCGGGTCCAAGGCGAATGAGGATGCGCGTTTTGTCCTGCCGCAGGCCACGGCGAGCAACATTGTCGTGACCATGAACTGCCGCGCGTTGCTGAATTTCTTTGAGCACCGCTGTTGCCGCCGTGCGCAGTGGGAAATCCGGCACGTTGCGGACGAGATGCTCGCGCTGTGTCGGGGCGTGCTGCCCGAGGTGTTTGGTCTGGCTGGTGCCAAGTGCGAGCGGCTGCGGTACTGCCCCGAAGGGGAAAAATTCTCATGCGGGCGTTTTCCTGCCAAAGCATAGAGAGGGTTGTAATGGATAAACTGATACTCGCCTTTTGCCGGCTCGGTTTTGCGGGGCTGTCTCCTATCATGCCGGGGACATGCGGTTCCGCGTTGGCGGCGGTCCTGGCTCCGTTTCTGTTCATCCCGCTGCCGTTCGTCGCCCGGATTGTGGTGCTCGTGCTCGTGTTTTGGATTGGCGGGATGGCCGCGACCCGTGGCGAGCAGATACTCGGCTACAAGGATCCGGGTGAGATCGTTATCGACGAACTGCTCGGCATGTGGCTGGTCCTGTTGCCGTTTTCCAATCCTGGTTGGGCGAAAATCGGCATTGCCTTCGTCTTATTCCGTATTTTCGATATGTGGAAGCCGTGGCCCGTCCATGCGTCCGAGAGCTGGCTGCCCGGAGGCTACGGCATCATGATCGATGATGTCATGGCGGGTCTGCAGGCGCTGCTGGTCATGTGGCTGTTGCAGCTGGTCGGTTTTTGGGGTGTCTGAACAGTGTGATGCCCCATCAGGGAATGGGATTTTTTCGCAGAGCCTCTGTTGGGGAAGGCTTCCAAAGGCGAAGGCGGAAATTTCCCCTACGGCGGAATCTGGCGGAAGCATTTTTAAGTGCCATAAGAGAAAAACGCGGCAGGTCCTTTTTGATGAAGGCTTTGCCGCGTTTTCAATATAAGAGGGGATGGTTAAACCTATCCTCTTTTTTTGATGGCCTTGCTCCAAAGGCCGTTTGTGCCGGAAAACTGCGAGCAGGCTTTTGGTATGCACAAAAGGTTTTGGAGGGAGGTAGAGGCATTTCTTTTTTTGGGGGGGTCAGGGGAAGTGAGGGAGCCTTTCCTGAGAAAAAGGCTCCCTCACTGATACTTTCAGAGTGTTTCGAGGAATCTGATTTAGCGAACGGTCTTCACAGGGGTCAGCGCGTAGGGGAAGGCCATGAAGACGTTCCGCGCCACCAGACGCCAGCGGTACGCCGCCGCCTTGGTTTGCGGGCAGTAGGTAAACGCGAACCGCGTTCCCGAATCCGTGGGGACGGCTTGCTGCGGCGTCAGTTCCTGCGTTTCGCGCGGGGTGAAGGGGCAGCCTTCGCAGGTATCCTGCGGCGTCTGCAATTCCTTCGGCAGGGTGGAATCGGCGGACGCGGCCAGCGGCTCCAGCTCGATGGAGAAACCGTCCACGTTGCGCGCCGCGCCTTTCATGAGCGCGGAGATGGCGAGGCAACCGTTTCCGGTGAGGGCGGCATCAGCGCTTTCCCACGAGAAAAGGTTTTTCTTGTCTTGGGGGACCGGATCCCCTTTCTTGCCGCATCCCGCCGCGATCAGCAGCAGGCAGCACAGTATCGGCGTGATCCATGTTTTCATTGCTTTGGGGCTCCCCATAAAAGTTTCCATTCCGTGATTCGTTTCAGGGCCTCAAGAGGGGTCAGGGCATCGGGATTGGTGTCCCGCAGCGCCACGAGCAACGGGTGCTCCGGTTCCGCAACGGCGACTTCCTCGACGGCCTTCTTGGGCTTGGACTCAGGAAGCTGGATGCCGGGCAGAAGGTTCGGCATGACCTGGCGGACGGGCGAGGAGCCTTTGTTTTGCTCCAGTTGGGCGAGGATTTCCCGGGCCCGCTGGACGACGGGCTGTGGGACGCCCGCCAGACGCGCAACTTCGATGCCGTAGCTCCGGTCGGACGGTCCGGGGATCAGGCGGCGGAGGAAGACGATTTCCCCGTTCCATTCCCGGATGGCGATGTTCATGGTGTGCACGCCGGGGATCTTGCCTTCCAGTGCCGTGAGCTCGTGGTAATGCGTGGCAAAGAGGGTTCGGATGCTGCCCCCGGCCCGCCTTGCCAGCTCTTCAGCAACCGCCCACGCCAATGCCAGCCCGTCGAACGTGCTCGTGCCGCGTCCGATTTCGTCAAGGATGACGAGGCTGCGCTTGGTGGCCTGACGCAGGATGCGCGCGGTCTCCATCATCTCCACCATGAACGTACTCTGGCCTTGCGCCAGATTGTCCGAAGCGCCCACGCGGGAGAAGATGCGATCGCACAGGCCAAGCTGCGCTTCCCGGGCCGGGACGAAAGAGCCCATCTGCGCGAGGAGGCAGATCAGCGCGGTCTGGCGGAGCACGGTCGACTTACCGGCCATGTTGGGGCCGGTGATCAGCAAGAGCCGTCTGTCCTCATCCATATGAAGATCGTTGGGCACGAACGCGGCTTCCCCGATGATGCCCTCGACGACAGGGTGACGTCCTTCTCTGATCGTGATGGATTGCCCGGTATGGAGCACGGGGCGCGACCAGTTGTGGCGCACCGCCGTTTCCGCCAGCGACTGCCAATAGTCCAGCTGCGCCAGCATGTCGGCCATGAACAGGATGCGGGGGCGGGCTTCCGCCAATGCCCCGCGAAGCTGCTGGAACAGCTTGTACTCAAGCGATTTGCGCCGGTCGGCGGCGGAAAGCAGTTTTTCTTCCAGCTCCTTGAGGCGGACGGTCGTGAAACGTTCGGCGTTGGCCAGCGTCTGCCTGCGGATAAAATGCTCGGGAGGTGTGCCGCCAACGGCTTTGGACAGCTCGAAGTAGTAGCCGAAGACCCGGTTGTAGCCAAGCTTGAGCTTGCTGATGCCCGAGGCTTTCTGCTCCTCGTCGAGCAACGCCTTGACCCTGTTTTCCCCGTGCTCGACAAGATCCAGCAGTTCGTCCAGTTCGGCGTTGTAGCCCTGCTTGAACAGCCCGCCTTCGGTGATGAACTGCGGCGGATCGTCGGCAAGGGCTTTTTGCAGCGTGGCGGCGTGGTCGCCGAGAGCATCCCAATGTTCCGTAATGGAGCGGAGCACTCTGGGCGTATCGGCATCGGAGGACGTGATAGCGGACTTGACCGGAGGAAGCGCCGCAAGGCTCTGCCTGAGCGACAGCATGTCCCGGGGGGAGGTCCGGTTCAGGGCGATACGGGTAGACAGCCGCTCAAGATCATAAACGCCGGAAAGCGTTTCTCGCAGCTTTTTCCTGTTTTCGGGATGTGCGATAAGCCATGCAATGGCATCCTGCGTTTCCTGAATGGGCGCAAGCTCGCGCCAAGGGTTGCGCAGGCGCTCCTCAAGCAGGCGGCCGCCCATCGGCGTCTGCGTGGAGTCGATCACATGGCGCAGCGTACCCACGCCTTTACGCCCGTCGAGGCGGCGGAACAGTTCCAGATTGCGCTCCGTAACGTCGTCGATGAGGAGGTGCTGGCCGAGATCCAGAGGCTCGAACGGCGCAAGATGTTTGGTGTCCTGCATCTGCGTCTGTTCCAGGTAGGCGAGCAGTGCTCCGCAGGCCTGCACCAGCTCTTTGCGGCCTTCCAGACCCAAGGCTCCCAGTTCGGCGACGGACTGGGCGGCAAGGACGCGCTCGGCGGAACGCTTGTAGTCGAAATGGCTCCGCAGCGGGACGCGGACGGCCTGAATGTCCGTGAGGTGCAGCGAGGCCGGGACGTCGGCGTCTTCCGGCAACAGGAGTTCGCGCGGGGCGATCTTCTGCGCCCACTGCCAGAGTTCCTGACTCTTTTTGACGTGCAGCCCGGCCCAGTAGCCGGTGGAGACGTCCACCCACGCGAACCCGCCGCGATCCGTGTCGGCACTCCAGAACAGGGCCCCGAGATAGGTATGCCCCTTGGGTTCGAGGCTGACGTCCTCGACGGCGGTCCCGGGCGTGTAGACGCGGGTGACGGCACGCTCGACAAGCCCCTTGGCGGCTCTGGGGTCTTCGACCTGATCGCAGAAGGCGATCTTGTAGCCCTTGTTCAGGAGCTGGCTGACGTAGCCTTCGGCGGCATGCCACGGGACGCCGCACATGGGAATGGGGGCTTCTGCGTTGGGATTGCGCGAAGTCAGCGCGATTTGAAGCTCACGCGAGGCGACTTCGGCGTCCTCGAAAAAAAGTTCATAAAAGTCGCCCATGCGATAAAAGAGCAGGGCGTCAGGATAGCCCTCCTTGATGCGGAGGTACTGTTCGAACATAGGAGTAAGGCGGGGAGATGCGGGCTGTTGGCTCATATGCTGCAATAATGCCCACGCACGGCCCCGCGAGGGACCATCCGTGGGCATTATGAAAGATTAAGGGTTACGCCTGTTCGGTGAGCGCTGAAGCGGACTTTTTCGCGTTTTCGACATCTTCGGCGAGCTGGGCGGCCTTGGCTTCGGCGGCGTCAAGCTTCTTCTGAAGGGCCTCGTTGGTCTTGAGGGCCTTGGCGACGTCCTTTTCAAAGCCGCGGGCACGCATGTTGGCCATCGTCAGCTTGGCGGACAGGGAAACCCGGTCCCACATCAGCATGGCGAGGATACACAGGGCGCCAAGGACGAAACAGATGATCAGCAGGGTGTAGAAGGGCAGAGGAGCGGATTCGACCGGAGGGAGGAACAGAAGGTCGAGTTTCAGCGCGACGGCCTGCGAGAACGCACTCTGGTTCTGCACGAAGAACATCATGACCAGGAAAAACAGAATGACCAGCAGCAGCACTTTGATGTAACGCATAGACCTCTCCTCATGCGGGTTGGCCCGGGCGCAACCGGGCGAAAAGGGGTTTGAGTTTGGTATAGGTCGAAGCCAGATGATCGGGGATGACCCGCGTTTCACTCATCACGGCCATGAACGAAGAATCGCCATTCCAGCGGGGGACGAGATGGAAATGCAGGTGGTCGCGGATGCCCGCTCCGGCGGCTTCGCCGAGGTTGAGGCCTACATTGATGCCCTGCGGTTTGAAAAACTCCCTGAGAATGGTCGTGCACTGCTTGAGCAATTCCATGATTTCCGTCGATTCCTCCGCCGCCAGAAGCGGCAGATCCATGACGTGCCGCAGGGGAGCCACCATGATATGCCCGTTGTTGTACGGAAATTTGTTCATGATGACGAAAGCGGTCTTGCCACGGTACAGGACGAGCCGTTCCTCGTCATGGGAAAGATCATCGGGAGGGAGGCACAGAACGCACGAATCCGGTTTCGGCCCCAAAATATAGTCCATACGCCACGGGGCCCACAGAGGATGTGTCATACGACAGCTTCCTTATCTTGAGTGAAAATCGTTTTTCCTCTTCTACACGGCAAGGGCGCTCACGGCAAGCCCTTCCCGCTTGCGGAGGAGGCTTCAGCGCGGCTTCTTCGGGGCGGCGCCCGCCGTCCCGTTTCCCGGAAATCCTTTCCTGATCAGTTCCTCAGCCAGTTTCAGCTGCGCTTCTCTCGTTTCGGCCTTCCCGTCCAGCTTTGCGGCGAGGACCATGCGCATCACGCTGCCGAACTGCGGCCCGGGCTCCAGGCCGAGGCGGTGCAGGTCGTCGCCGTTGATGTCCACCTTGATCTGCCGCCATTTGTAGATGTACTGGGAAACGCTGCTGCTGATTTCTTCGTTGTCGGAGCGGGCCATCAGGTAGAGCGTGCTTTCGAGGGGCAGGGGAGCAAGCAGGGCGCACAAGCGGCTTACGGACTGTTCCGCCTGCCCCTTCTTCTGCGTATCCCGGTGCCAGTTGATGAGTTCCACCAGCGTCATGCGCACGCTTTCCCGCAGGCTGAGGATTTCTTCGCGCATCGTGGGCGTCAGCCCGAGGCGGTGCAGGATGTCCGCCGTCTCGATGGCCGGGACGGCACTGCACAGGGCCATGAGGTACAGGGTGGAGAGTTCCGGCGTTTCCTTGAAATAGAGGAGGCGGTACCAGTCGATGACTTCGCGCAGAGAGTCGAGGAGCTCGTTCTTGTCGGCGTTCAGGACGAGGCTCGGATGGATTGCGGCCAGTACGCCGAGTTCGTTGAGGCGGCGCAGGCAGGTTTCCGGTTCGTCCTCGCGGAAGATGAGGTTCAGCTCGTGCAGGATGCGCGCGCCGGACAGTTTTTCCACGAGGTTCAGGGACAGGGCGTTCTTGATGAGCTTTTCGCCCTGCGTGCTGATGTGGAAGCCGTACCGCTGCTCAAAGCGCACGGCCCGGATGATGCGGGTGGGATCCTCCACGAAGCTCAGGGCGTGGATGATGCGGATCGTCTTGCGCTGGATGTCGCTCTGGCCGCCGAAGAAGTCGACGAGGCAGCCGAACTGCCCCTTGTTGAGGCGGAGGGCCATTGCGTTGATGGTGAAGTCGCGGCGGAACAGATCCATTTTGATGGAAGAGAGCTCCACGGTGGGCAGGGCGGCGGGGTATTTATAGTATTCGAGGCGCGCCGTGGCCACGTCGAGGCGTTGTTCCTCGCCGTTTTCGTCATGATAGATGATGAGGGCCGTCATGAAGGTCCGGTGCTCGCGGACGCGGCCTCCAAGTTCCTGCGCCAGCGCCCTGGCAAAGGCGATGCCGTCGCCTTCGACCACCAGATCGACGTCGTCGAACTCCACGGCGGGGCGGCTGAGCATGATGTCGCGGACAAAACCGCCCACGGCATAGACGCTGACCTGCAGGCGGTCACCGAGTTCCCCGGCCCTGTGGAGCATGTGCAGCATGGGCTGCGGGAGCCGGGTGGACAGCAGTTTCGCCAGATTCCGTTCGCGTGCGCTGGTGTTGACCGGGATGGGCACGCCGGAAGGATCCTCGACGAACATGTTGATGAGGTCGGTGCGGGTGACCACGCCGATGACCTCGTTCTTTTCGACGACGGGAACCAGCCGCTGGTGCGCGCCCACGATGATCTTCATGAGGCGTTGGAGAGGGGCGTCCGGCGGGACCGTCAGGATGGTGCGCTGCATGTATTCGGAAACCGGCATGTCGCCCAGTTCATGGGCTATAGCCTTGGAAGCCGTCTGGCATTCCATATAGCCGATGCAATGGCGCGTCCCCGCCCGGAAGACGGGAGCGGCCTTGAGGCCGTAGCGGTTCATGAGCTGTTCCGCTTCCCGGATGGTCTGCCTGTCCTCAATGCCGACGGCGGGCGAGGACATGAGATCCCGCGCCTGCTTGTTCGGGTTTACCTGCATGTACAGCTGTTGGAAGATGGCGTCCTTGAGTTCGGGGATGGGGATGCTCTTGACCGAAGCGGACGCCGCGAAACGGTGCCCCCCGCCCCCGAGCGCCTTGCAGATCTGGCCGACGTCCACGGCGTCCACGCGGCTGCGGGCCACGACCTGTACCTTTTCCTCCATGTTGGCGAGGGCGAACAGGACGTTGCAGGATTCCATCTCCATGAATTTCTGGGCGAGGTAGGCGAAATCGCCCATGAAGCTGTCCAGCGTGGCTTCGGCGAGGACCACGCTGTAAGGGCCGATTTCGTGCGCGGTGGCGGAGTCGAGCAGTTCGTTGAGAACCTTGATGTGGACGCTGGTCATGCCCGTCTGGACGAGATCAGCGATGAAGGGCAGATCCATGCCGTGCTGGCGCAGCCATGCCCCCGCGAGGAAATCTTCCGGCTTGGTGGACGTGTAGGTGAACGCGCCCGTGTCGCCGTAGATGCCGAGCCCGAGAAAGGTGGCTTCCTGACAGGCCGGGGTGATGCCCCGTTCCTGCAAGGCTTGGCAGATAAGCGTGCAGGTGGAGCCCGTGGTCCCGATGTGCGTCACGTCGGCATTGATGACCTTGTTCTTTTCGCCGGAGTAGGGGGTGGGGTGGTGATCCCATACCTCCACCTCCACGCCGGGAAGATCGAGCAGATCCTGCACCTGCGGCACGCGGGAACGGATTTGCGTGTCCACGACGACGACGCGCTTCACGCTGGCGTGATCGATCTCTTTTATATTTTTAAAGGTATACAGAAATACGGCGGTTTCGTTGAAGAACTGGTTCAGCGGCTTTTCCATGCTGCCCGGAAAGATCATGATGCTGTCGGGGTAGATCATGGACATGCCGATCATCGAAGACAGGGCATCCCAGTCGGCGTTGCTGTGGCAGGTGATGACGGTGGGGGCGGAGGCCAGGGAAGGTTTCATGCGGTTTCCTTATGCAGCTTACGACAGGTCGTCTTCGGGAGAGGAGGCGTCATCCGGGCCGGGCTCGGCGTGCTGGGACCGGGGATGGTATTTCCTGTGGATCTGGAGCAGACGTTCGGACTGGACGTGCGTATAGAGCTCCGTGGCGCTCATGTCCGCATGGCCGAGGAGGATCTGCACGGAACGGAGATCCGCCCCGCCTTCCAGCAGGTGGGTGGCGAAGGAGTGCCGGAACGTGTGCGGGGAAATGGGTTTTCGGATGCCCGCCTCCAGCGCGTAGCGTTTGACCAGCTTCCAGACGCCCTGCCGGGAGAGGCCGTTGCCGGAGCGGTTGAGGAACACCCGGTCCTCAACGGGGGTGAAGAGGGGGCGCACGATTTTGAGGTATTCGGCCATGCGCATGACCGCCGCGTCATGCAGGGGGACAAGGCGCTCCTTGCTTCCCTTGCCGAAAATGCGCACGACGCCCCGCTGGAGATCCAGATCGATGGGTTGCAGTTCGATGAGCTCGGAAACGCGCATACCCGCGGCGTACAGCAGCTCCAGCATGGCCCGATCCCGGAGCCCGAGCTTGCTGGTGGCGTCCGGCGCGTTGAGCAGCCGGACGATCTCATCTTGCGTCAGCACGTCGGGCAGGAGGGAAGGGAGTTTGGGCGTGTCGATGAGGGCGGCCGGGTTGGAGGCCAGTTCCCCCCGTTCGACGCACCATGCGAGGAAACTGCGCAGGGACGAAATGCGCCGCGCGAGCGTGCGGGTCGCGTCGCCGCGTTTGCGCAGCCAAGCGATGAACAGCGTGATGTTTTCGTCGTCTAGGCCGCTGAGGGGCGTTTCCAGCTCGTCGAGGAAGTCCCGGAGCGCGTCCAGATCTTGCCTGTAGGCGGCGACGGTGTTGCGCGAGAGCCCCCGTTCGGCTATGAGTCCATCAAGCCAGCGGGAAGCCAGTCTGGCGGGAAAACCTGCCGGAGTATCGGGGCGCTGCCCGTTCTTGTCGGAAACGGGAGATGCATGGATTCGCGTGGTCGTCTTCATGTTCGCAGAATACACCAGAGCATGGGGAATCGCAAACCGGTCGCGGTTTTTGGAGTGATATGATGAATGAGCGGCATATGGCGTATGTGTGCATGGGTTCCAATATGGGCGAACCGGAAACGAATCTGGCCCGGGCGCGTGAGGTTTTGGGGTCCCTGCCGGGCTGGAAAATCGAGGCGTCGTCGCCCGTGTATTTTACGGAGCCGCAGGATATGCGCGACCAGCCCTGGTTCGCCAATCAGGTTCTCAAGGTATCCTGCGCTTTAGACATGACAGCCCCCGATTTTTTGGATATGCTGCTTGATGTGGAAAAGAGGTTGGGCCGCGTCCGGGAGACGTCGGACCCGGCGATGCGGTTCGGCCCGCGCGTTATCGATCTGGATCTCTTGTTGTTTGATCAGGAGCGCTGGGATACGCCGCATCTGGCTCTGCCCCATCCTCGCATGTCGGAACGGGCTTTTGTGCTTGTCCCTCTGCGGGATATCGAACCGAATCTGCTCCTCTCCGACGGACGGACTCCCGGAGAGGCGTTGCGTTCCCTCGCTCATGCCGTGGAAGGGAACCGCATCCGCCAGTAACGGCAATGCTGGAGTTGAACCATGTGGAAATGGTTGATCCTCATCCTTGTGGGCTATGCCCTGTATCGCATGTTCATGAACGACCGCAAAAAGAGCGGCGAGGATACCAAGAAGGAAAAGGAACATCTTATCGCTACCGGGGAGATGGTCAAAGACCCGGTTTGCGGAGCCTATATTGACTCCGACAGCAACATCACCGTTCGGGACGGCAAGACGGTTCACCGTTTTTGCAGCTACGACTGCCGCGACGAGTTCTTGAAGCGCATCGGAAAGCTGCCCGAGAAGACCGGCGGGGATGACGACGAATAATCTCCCTTGCGAAGGGCGGTTGCAGTCTTACAATAAAGAGGAGGCGGATTGTCCGTCTTCTCTTTTTTGATCATGGCGGCAGGGGCTCAGCCGCCCGCACAGCCTCTCCGAATAGTGGGGATTTTTTGGCTTTTTCGTGTCCCTCCGCATGGACGAGGTTTTTATGGTTGAATGATTCTAGCGCCAACTAATAATTGAAGAAAAGGGTATTCCGTGGTGCATCATGGAAAGCCGCCTTTACTCCGGGAAGGTGTGTGAAGGCGATATTTTCGGAGGTTAGTCATGGATGCAAAAGCCGTTTTGACTTCGATGCTTGCTGAGGCGGATATCCGGGTTGGGGGAGACCGTCCCTGGGATATCCGGATTCATAATGAAGGCCTGTATAAAAGGGTGCTTCGGGAGGGGACGCTCGGAGCGGGCGAGGCCTATCTCGAGGGCTGGTGGGACTGCGACCAGCTGGATGTGATGTTTTGTAAGGCCCTTCACGCGCATCTGGAGGATAAGGTACGGCGCAACCTGCCCAACGCGCTGATCGTGGCGAGCCAGCTCCTGTTCAACCTGCAAAGCGTAGCCAGGGCCCCAATGGTCGCGGAACAGCATTACAATACGGACAACGCCATGTTCGCGCGTATGCTCGGGCCTACGATGAATTACAGTTGCGGGTATTGGAAGGATGCCGAGACGCTGGACGAGGCGCAGCGCAACAAGATGGATCTGATTTGCCGGAAGCTGGATCTCAAGGAAGGGATGTCCGTGCTCGACATCGGGTGCGGCTGGGGTGGCCTTTCCTTATATATGGCCAAAGAATACGGGGTGAAGATCACCGGGGTCACGATTTCCACGGAACAGCTGGCCTATGCCCGGGAACACGATGCCGGGCATCTCGTCAACTGGCTGCTGCAGGATTACCGTTCCATGGAAGGGCAGTTCGATCGCATCGTCTCCGTGGGGATGTTCGAGCACGTGGGACGGAAAAATTACGATATTTTCATGAAGACGACCAAACGGCTGCTGAAACCTTCGGGGCTGTTCCTGCTGCATACCATCGGCAACAGCAAGAAGAAGACGGGAACCGATCCGTGGATCAATAAATATATCTTCCCCAACGGGATGCTTCCCTCTCCCGTTTGCGTCGCAAAGGCCATCACCGGGCTTTATGTCATGGAAGACTGGCACAACTTCGGCGCCGATTACGACAAGACGCTCATGGCATGGCACCAGCGCTTTGAGGAAGGCTATGCGGAAGGCGCTTTCCAGTGCAGCGAGCGCGTACGCCGCATGTACCGGTACTATCTTTTAAGCTGCGCGGGCGCTTTCCGGGCGCGTGACATCCAGCTCTGGCAGATCGTGCTGAGCCCGGAAGGTGTGGAAGGCGGCTACTGCTGCCAGCGCTGAACGGTGCGGCGGGGAGCCCTGCCGCACCAGAAGCTGAAGCTTAGGCCCGCCGGTTACTGTATTCGCTGAACTTTTTCTCGCTTACGCGGCGGTTGCGGCCTAGCGCACAGAATACCTCATAAGAAATGGTCCCCCACCATTCGGCAAGTTCCTCGGGCCGGATGGCCAGCGGGCCCGAGCCCCCCAGCAGATAAGCCGTATCGCCGGGTTCGACGCCCGGGATATCGGTCACGTCGACGATGCACATCTGCATACACACCCGCCCAAGGATAGGGGCGCGCTGTCCCCGGATCAGGACTGAGCCGCGCATGGACAGCGAACGCGGGTAGCCGTCGGCATAGCCGGCCCCGACGACGGCCGCCCTGATGTCTTTGGGGGCGGTGTACAGGCAGCCGTAGCTGACCGTGGCGCCTTTCACGACGGGGTGGACGGAAAGCACGGGAGCCGCCATCTCCATGACGGGAAGCAGGCCCATGCCCAGCTTGGCCCTATCCGTGCCGTGAAGCGGATTTCCTCCGTAGAGCGTGACGCCGGGTCTGGCCAGATCGCCGACGTAGCTCGGCCAGCAGAGGAGGCCCGGAGAGTTTGTCAGGGATGTTTTGAGGCCCGGGAAAACGGCCTTCATGCTTTCCGTCGCTTCGTGGAAGCGGCGCGCCTGTTCGTGGGTGAAATCGTCGAGTGCCGGAGTATCCGAAGCGGCGAGGTGCGACATGACCAGCACGGGCCGCACTTCCTTGAGCGTACGCAGATAGTCGGCCAGCTCCGCCGCTTCATCCACGCGGAACCCCAGCCGGGACATGCCGGTGTCGAATTTGATGGCAACCGTCAACGGCTTCGCCCGTCCCGTCAGATGGCTTTGCGCAAGGATCCGCTCAAGGCTTTCCCGGCTATGGACCAGCGGCGTGATGTCGTAGCTCGCGGCAAGAGCCGTATCTTCATCCCTTGCCAGTCCCATCAGGGCGAGCAGGAAAGCCGTATGCCCTTCCTGCCTGAGCAGTGCGCCTTCCCCCACGGAACCCACCGCCATATGCTGTATCCCTTCTTCCGCCAGCACGCGCGCCACGGCGACGACGCCGTGCCCGTAGGCGTCGGCCTTGATGACCGGCATGAGAGAAGGGTGGCGGGCCAGCAGTGTTTTCAGGTTATGCCTAAGGTTTTCAAGGTGGACGGTGATGATGGCACTGCTCAAAAACATGGGACCTCCACGCTCAAGCGCTTTGCTGGTGAAAAAACAGGGACAAGGATTCTGGACGGTAAACGGGCGTGGAAACATCCCCCATTTCGTATCTCGGGAAAGTTATGGATGAATCGGAAAAAGGATCCTCTTTTTTTCGCCGCCCCCCGGCGGCGGGGAATAACCGAGGGTTTTTTTTGTTTGAAAAATGGGCTAGAGTACACTCCGCACGAACCAGAGCATGAAGCCGCGTTGTTTTTCAAAAGGCACCCCCGCGAGGGAGGCAGGCATTGAGAGGCTTCGGGATAGCGCCCGGCAATTGGTTCGAGTGATACAAAAGAAACGTTGCTGCGGAGTTATCCTTTTAAACACGCTCCTGTGCGGAGCATTTTTATAGTGCGTCCGAACGCTGGATGCAACAGGAAGTTTACCGTGCCCATGATTGTGCCCCTGCCTCGCGGAATGTTCCGGCTTGTGACAAAAACGGTTTGCGCGCCCATAGCTCTGCTGGCGCTTTTTCTTTGTTCGCCGGTCCATTCGTATGCCGCTACGGATGTGCTCACCATACCGATGGAAGACACGAAGGAGGCTTCGTGGAATCTTGAGGCGGACAAACTGGTCACGCTCAGCGACAATACCATCGTTGAGGCGCAGGGCGGGGTTGTCCTTCAGCGGGGAAACGACATCCTGAAAGCTGATTTCGCCCGGTACTATTCCGCGACAAACTGGGTTTATCTGAAAGGCAACGTGTTCGTCCGCATGGGCAAGGACGACATCCATTCAGATGAAGCCGAGTTTGATCTGCACTCCAAAACCGGCTGGCTGACGAATGGCCATGTTTTCATGGAGGGGCCGCACATTTATTTCAGCGGCTCGCGGATCATCAAGCATTGGGGTGATCGCTATACCTTCAACAAGGCAAAAGTGACGACCTGCGACGGAACCAGTCCCGCGTGGTCGATGAATGCCGAGCAGGCCGTCGTGGAGATTGACGGCTATGCCCAACTTTTCCACTCGACTTTTGACGTAAAAAATACGGGAATCTTTTACAGCCCCTTCATGGTATTGCCGGCAAAGACAACGCGCCAGTCCGGGCTGTTGCCGCCAGACTACGGCATCAGCGATAAGCGTGGTTTTTATTATACCCAGCCGTATTTCTGGGCCATTGATGAAAGCCATGATATGACGTTCTACGGTGGCTGGATGACGAAGATCGGGCCGTCGCTCAGTGTCGAATATCGGGCGAACGAATTTACGGATCAAAAGACATGGCTCGCCGCCACCGGCATCTACGATAAGGATACCGTGGCGATTCCAGGGACGAGCCGGGTAAGCGAAAATAAGCAAACGCTGCGTACCAACAACGATCGGTACTGGTTGCGCGGAATGGCCGACGGATTCCTTGGGGCCTCCACGTGGCGTTACCGCTCCAATATCGATTATGTTTCGGATCAGGACTTTCTTCGTGAGTTCAACCAAGGGCCTACAGGTTTTGACAGGACCCGTGACAATTTGTTCAGGATGTTTGGGCGTGATTTGCAGGAAGACGATCAAAACCGCGTGAGCGCCGCTTTGGTGAGCAATGATTGGCAGCGCGTGGGCATCGTCGCCAGTATGCGGTATGAGCAGGATCCTGCCCTCGGCCACGGGAACAGGGCGCAAAGCCAGGATGAACTGGTCCAGCGCCTGCCGCAGCTTGACTTGTTCCTGTATAAGGGAAGAATCGTTCCGCAGATTCCCTTGGAACTGGAAGCGCAGTTCCAGTCCGGATATATGTACCGTGCTTCGGGAACAACCGGCGGGCGTACGGAAATCTATCCGAAGCTCTCTGTTCCTCTCGATTTTGGTTTTGGTTCCGTCATCGGTACGGTCGGGCTCCGTCAGACCTACTACAATACGGATCGCAAGGAGCATACCAGCCCATTGGCCATGTACATGGACAATTCGGCTTCCCCACGTCAGACAGGCGAATCCCGTACCATGATCGATATGGACATCCAAGGGTATACGGAAGCCAGCCGCATCTGGCAGCTTGGAGACGAATCGAGCATTCCGCTCAAACCTGAAAACGCCGGAAAGAAAATGTGGACGGCGGTTCGTCACGAAATCCAGCCGCGTATCCGGTATTCCCGCACGCCGCATGTTGACCAAGAAAAGAATCCTTTCTATTTGATGGAGGATAGAATCCTGCCCCGGGATGAACTGACGTACTCTATCACCAATATTGTAACGCGGAAGGGTTCCATTGTTTCGGTAACCGGAGAGGGGGATAAGCAGGAAGCCCGGCGCAGTACTTTTTATCAGGATCTTTTGCGCTGGCGGATTGAGAGCGGTTACGACTTTGAAGAGGCTCGCCGGGATCGGTATCGGGATGAATATGGGCGCAGGCCATTCATGGATATTGTTTCGGATTTCGAGATCTATCCTTGGCCGTGGCTCGGGTATCATGATAAAACGTATTTCTCGGCGTATGATGGACAAGTTACACGCCATGATCATGATATCAATCTGCGCTACAAGGATAAGATATCATGGTACACCGGTATGAGCTTCCGTGATAAGTATTACGACTACAGAAAAAAGTTCCAGTATGAAAACTGGAACAATGTCCAGCTTACTTCGGATTTGCGGCTTATCCACAATGACTTGACGATCAATTTGACGCCTGAGTGGTCTATCAGGTTTGATGACTACCGTAATATGCGCCAAGGTGGAACGTTCGGAAAAACCTACGATCAAAGTATTGATATTGCCTATTCGGCGCAATGTTACCGCATTATAGGCCGGTATAATTACGATGGTTACGACAAGAGTTATTCTATCATGGTAGAGCTCCCCGGCATTTTTGATTGATCGCCGGGAACGATAAAATCGAAAAAATGGTTGACAGGTACGGGAAGAATCGCTAGAAGAATCCACGAAACGACGCATTAACGTCATTTCCACGGAGAGGTGGCCGAGACGGCCGAAGGCGCTCGCCTGCTAAGCGGGTATACGGATAAAACTGTATCGAGGGTTCGAATCCCTCCCTCTCCGCCATGAAATCAATGGGTTACGATGAAAATCGTAACCCTTTTTTCATGCAAAAATTGGGGGTACAGATTTGATCTGTACCCCCAATCTGTACCCTTTCTGTAAATTCTCAGGCATACCTCGAAATCTCCCCTTGCCTCATGTCTGCACGGCGCAATACAGTGGCCTCATGCAAGAGAGATTCATGACGGTAAAGTCAGGTTATTTGTCGGGAGGAGAATGTATGGAATTTACAGACGACGTTCGATATGCGCCGGACGATGAGTATGTGTGCTGGTGCTCCTGCGTCAGTAAGGGAGACATATTGCGCGCCATGCGACAGGGCTCTCGGACTCTTGAGGACATAAGAACCGCTACTGGGGCATGCAACCAGGGACAATGCATGGAAAGGAATCCTCGCGGCAGGTGATGCAGCCGGGAAATCCGAATCCTTCTCGGAGAGAAGGACAGCAATGCGACTTCCCGTACCCCCCTGCTTGCGCAGCAGTAAAAACAAAACTGTGCAGAGAACCCTATGAAGAGCCAAGCAGAATTGTTTGCAGAGTTGGACGTGCTCAAGGCGCGCCTTAACGCGCATCGCCCCTTGCCTGCGGATGTTGTCTCTCAGATTCGGGAAGATATGCGCATCCGCTTCACCTACCACTCCAATGCCATCGAAGGAAACACGCTCACCATGAGCGAAACCAAGGCGGTTTTGGAGGATGGCATCACCATCGGTGGAAAGAGTCTCAGAGAACACCTTGAAGCTGTAGGGCATAGCCATGCCATCGATTACATGGAGGCACTTGTCCAGAGAGACGAGGCGCTGACTGAGAGGACGCTGAAGGAGATCCACAATCTGATCCTGCGTAACATCGACGGAGCCAATGCCGGGACATACCGCAGGATGAATGTGCTTATATCCGGCGCAGGGCACATCCCGCCGCCGGCGGAGCGTGTGCCCGAAAAGATGGAGTCCTTTTTTCAGTGGTACGGTGCGGCGCGGGGTGCGCTGCATCCTGTAGAATTTGCAGCCCGTGTCCATGCGGATTTCGTAAATATCCATCCCTTCAAGGATGGGAACGGCAGAACGGCCCGGCTCATCATGAACCTCGAGCTCATGCGGGCTGGCTTTCCCACGGTGATCATCCCGGTAGAGTCACGCCCAGCCTACTACCAGAACTTGGACATCGCCGCTACGCAGAAGGACTACTTGCCCTTTGTGACACAGATTGCGGGATTAACCCAGAAGGGGTTTATTCCCTACTGGGCGTTGCTTGGGAAAGCTTATAAGTGTTGATATTCAATGTAAAAAGATAAGGCCGAGGAAAAGCTTCTCGGCCTTATCTTTGTTTTGGTTAAAATTCGCCCGGATACCGTTTACTTTTTCTTACGTACACGCAGAGCAAACGCTTTCAGGCCATAATTGGCGGCGACCATGAGCTTCCCATTCTTATGACGGTAAGCCTTTACAAAGATGACGTCGTAATCCGAAGAACTGGTTTCAGGCAAAATAGAATTGGCCATATGGCCCTCCTATAGGTTTGCCGATCAGACTCTTGACGCCCCCTATAAATACAGTTATCTTAAGTTTACCACAACTCAGAAACCGTATTTACGGGAACTGACAAGGATCACCTCAGACCGAACGGTTATACAGGTGATCTTTGTGTTTTAAAGATCTAGAAGAGTATCCCGGTGGGGGGGCTCTTCATTTTTTTGTTCTTCAAGGACTTTGGGTTTTACGAAGGATCCTCTCCCCCCGACACGTTCGATAGCATTACTTTTAACCCGGCGACTCAGAACGCTTGAAACATTGGCACGAAGGCTTTCAGACCAAGGCACGTTCCCAGCATCTACCACGGCCTGAACCGCATCGCTAGCTTGAAAGTTATTACCGGGTGGAATAGAAGCAATATACTGATCAACCAGTTGGGATACTCCATCCCTGCGGGATGTTGGTGAAGTAGCTTCTTCAACTTCGTTAATTTCTGTCGAATTTGCCATCCCATTCCCATCAGATATGAGACGCAAGGCTGCCCGAAGGTGATCAACCGCCTGTTGCTGACGTGCCAGATCCTCTTCTAAGGCTTGGAGTGTAGCAGAAAGACTTGAAAATGTATCCATCGAGCTCTCCTTCTTTCTGTTCGCCTTACTATTAATCCTGTCTGCCACGTGCTGTCAAGTAAAAAATAACACCTGTCAACTCACAATTTAAAAAAAAACGGCATAGCCGAGTTGGGCGTTTCGTTGTCATGTGTTGTCAAAAAGACATGAGTTAAGTGCACCGTCTTAGTCTAAAACTCACCGAATCATGGACGGTCGGATTTCAACCTCCCCGGTTGCGACCGTCCACCTGTCCGCTCCTTTGGCAACCTGCACTTCATAGAAGCGCCTGCCAATGTCCCCCTGTGTGTGCTCGGGTTTGAGCCGCACGTCAAAGACGCCCTTTGCGGCGTCGACCATCACAATATCCCCCTCCGAAGAAAGCAGCGTCCTGTAGGCCTCGCCTTCCGGCCTTTTTGCCAGAGAGAAGGTAATCTCCGTATTTTCAATGGCGAAGGGTCTGCCTTCCTCCGTGTGGACAGTCACGCGCAGTGCCCGGCTCTCCCCCTCGTACATGGTGAAATCATTGCTCACAGGATACTCCGTGTCGTCCCCGCGATGGGGATGATGATGTTCAGAATCCCCTCGATCCGCGTCGTGGGTATGATGATGCCCTGAACAGGCGTCGCTGCCGCCGCTGGCCTTCCAGACGATTTCTCCCTTGGCGAAGGCGGTCAGGGCGGCGGAGTACAGGGTATTCGACATGTGTTCCTCACTGGAGTTGCATGGTTTCACGGGCATAGCCGCGCATGGATGCCTGCGGTTTGTCGGGCTTCATGCGCTGCATGGCGAGGGGGTAGAGCGGCTTGATGACGAGATGGCGCTTGTCCTCGCGGATCATCTTGTTGTTGTAGTCCCTCCAGTCCCGCAGGACTTCTTCCTTGGTCACCATGTCCTTGGCTCGGAAGGCCTTGAGATAGCGGGTGACGAGTTCGTCCTGCTTGTTCTTCTTGAAGGCTTCCACATCCGACTGGCCTTTGTGGGCGTCGAACGCCTTGCTCTGGCGGACGGGCTGGAAGCCGAGAGCCTTGGCCACGGACTCGGACTTCGAGAGTTTTATCGGGCGTCCCGTGCCGTCGGCGATGGGCTTGCCGCTGCGTGTCGTCATGCCTTCGTCGGCAAGGCGGATGGCCTTCATCACGTTGGAGGCCGCCGTGGGCAGGGCCTCTTCCGTGGCGCGCCAGTAGTCGCCCTTGCCCGCGAACTCGAACGTGTTGCCGATCTTTTCGAGCATGGCCACGGGCACGCCGAAGATTTCCATGCCGCTGGAAAGGATTTGCCGGCCCCAAGGCTTGTCGCCCTTGAGGTCTTGCAGGATGGGCAGTTCCATGCCGAGGGAGCCGGAAATGGTCACGCCCGCCATTGAGGGCATCCCATAGAACAGCACGTCGGCGGCGTTCTTTCCGCCGTTCTTGTAGGCCCAGTTGTAGAGCTTGCGTTCCGGGTCGTCGCCGTCGGCGAAGAGCTGGCGCCACACGGTCATGGCCGTACTCCAGAGCGGGACGGACACGAGGCCGCCGAGCGTTGCGGTCATGCCCAGCGAGATGCCGACGGCGGCCTTGCCGCGCCAGCCCATCTTGAAGAGCGTCCGCCAGAACTCCAGCGTGTTGTGCGTGAAGCTGCGGAACGTGTAGAAGGAGGAGGCCACCTTTCCCACGTCGCCGTGCCGGAAGATTTCCGGTCGGTTCGCTTTGCCGTAGAGGTAATGGGAATCCGTCACCAGTCCGGCGGCGAAGTCGCGGGCGGACTGTTCGTCAAACTTCTGGCCCTTCTGGTAGCCGAAGCGTTCGAGGGTTTCCGTGTTGACGACCTTCCCGGCGCGGGCCGCACGGTAGGCGGCGAGCGCGAGGCTCGTGCGGTTGAAGCGTTCGGCTGCGCTCATGGGCCAAGCCATGACGCGGGAGAACTGCCGCCATGCGTAGCTCATGCGCCCGCCCGTCAGATCGCCCATCATCTCGCGCATGAAATTGTCACGGGTGATGCCCCTGTCGTAGAAGTCCTGAAGGAACGCCTTTTCCTCCGGCGTGATGGACTTGGCCTTCCCGTCACTGATCTGATGGCAGAGCGCCTTGCCCGCGTCGCGGATGAAGCTGGTGGCGGCGTGTTTGAACCCAAGCTCCACGCCAAGGCGCGGGTAGCCCGTGATGAGGTTCTGCGTCAGGTTCACGGCGGCCGTCTTGAAGTTGCCGCCAAGGAAGTTCAGGAACATGAGGTTTTTCGCCGTGTCCACCAAGGCGTCGAGGCGGTCGGCATTGCGGAGCATGTCCATGACGTAGTTCTTGGCCCAAGCGTAGAGGCGCGGTTTTTTCTTCGCGTCGACCTTGGCGAGGGTTTCCCCGAACTTCATGGCCGCATCCATTTTGGTGAGCCAGCCGTACTGGCCTGAGCAGTAGGTGAAGAGGACTTTGCCGATGTCTTCCATCTCGTACCCGGCGATGTTGTTCCGGCGCATCATGTGCTGGCCGAAGCCGCGTGCCTTGAACAGATCCGACACCTGTTGCTCCATGGCCCGGAGCAGCTTCTTCTTGATGTCCCCGTCAATGCCGGTGCTGTTGAGCGCTTCCTGAAGTACCTTTTCCATGTCCGCCGTCCGCATGGGGAATTCGAACACGTCTTCGGACAGGTCTTGCAGCTTCCCGTACTCGACGTCCTTGATACTGTCGCCGTACTTGGCCTTCAGTTCTTCGAGGATCTTTGTGGCCTTGGCGTCAGCCGTGAGTTTCGTGCCGAAGAAATGCCGCCGTTCGAGCACGTTGCCTTCTCCGTCCAGCACGCGGATGGAGTGATCGCCGAACCGGACATGGGGAAAGTAGTTGTGCACGGAGCCCATGCTGGAACGGTACGTGTCGATGACATTCTTCGGAAGCTTGCTTTCCCGCAGGTGGTTGTACAGGCCGAGCTGGCTGTTATCCAGCATGCGGCGGATTGTGATGAACACGTCAACGGTTTTCCCGTCGAGGCTGACGTTCTCTCCATTGACCCCCTTGAATGTATTGTGTTGCGTGAGAAAGTCCCGGAGCTGTTCGTAGTGCGCATCGTTCAGGCCGGAATATTCCCAGTCCCCGTCGGGCAGGGTGCGTTTCACGAACCTCTCTTCCGTTATGGCATTGAGTTTCTTCCCGTCGAGCTTGTGGAGCAGGGCCGTCAGGTTTCTGTGCTGCGCTTTGGAAAGGTTCTTCAGGCCGTCGTACACGCCCTTCATGGCTTCCTCGACCTTTTGGGAGCGCGTTTCTTCGCGGTCGAGCTGGATGTCCAAGAGTTGCTGAACTTCGGGGTGATCCTTGGCGAGGAACTGCGTGGGGCGAGCGGTCTTCTGAAGCAGGGAGATGTCCTCGTCGTTGGCGAGGCGCAGCTTCCGCATTTGCTTCATGGCCGAGAGCAGTCCCTTCCCGGAGCGGAGTTCCTCCCGCACGTGTTCCTCAGCGAGGGAGGCCCGGACTGTGGGCTTATCCGTTGCCGTGTTCACGTCAGCGGGCTTGCCCGTCCCATTGAAGACATGCTGCCCAAGGCGGGAGAGCAGGGCGTCCACGCGTTCGTCGCCAAGGTTCAGTTCACGGCCCGTGATGCGCCGCATGGCGCGGGCAAGCATCCGGCGCACGGCGGAGACGATGCGTTTCCACAGCGGCGCGTCGGCCTTGGAAAGCTCACCGGCGTTTTTCTTTTCGGCGCGCTTGCTGACGTATTCCTCAATGACGGTTTCCCGGTCGGCGGCGTTGAGGCGGGGATCGAGGTCGTAGCGTTCGGCGATGTCCCTGATGCCCTCGTTGCCCATGCCGCCAAGCTGTGCCCAGAGCTGGTTGGTAAGCTGTTTCCGTTCCTGCGGAGTGAGCAGGGAATGCATACCGTGGTGCCCGATCTGCTCGTGCATCCAGATTTCGGACACGCGGTCGAGGCTGTTGATGTTGGCCGCGACGAACCAGATCTTGCCCGTACCCGTATCGTAGCCGCCTTCGAAGACGGATTCCCTGCCCTTGTACTGCTGCCGGATATGTTCCGGCAGGTCTTCAAACCGCTGCACCACCTCCGTTTGCGTGGCGTTCTTTGCGGCGTTGTTGAGGGCGGAGACGATGCGTTCCACGGCCTGCGACCGTACCCGGGCACGATGCGGAGGACGTTTCCCGGCGAGATCCATGAAGGAATCGTTGACGCTGGCACGGGAAGAGTCTATATTTTCTCTATCAGATGCGTTCGCATCTTGAGAGACACTGCTCTGGCCGGTAAATGCGCGGGGAGTTCCCATGGGTTCCGAGTTCTCGGAATGGAAGGACGGCGCCCTTTCCCAGAGCGGTGTTTTATTTTGGTAGTATGTATCTCTGTTTGGGCCAGCCGTAACAACGGTATAGTAATCTTTCGCGGAGTCGAATTCCAAACGAACGATAACGCGTTGCCAAGGGGTACCTTGTTTTGCAACCAGATCGTATTTGCGATTGCTCCCAGCTTGGTAGACTGCTTCGATATTTTTCAGCGCATGGTTTACAAATGCTTCAGCATTTTTAAACCCGGCTGCTCGAATTTGCTCACCGTGCCCCTCTTCAATATGCTGGATTCCCTTTTCATTCAGGATAATCTCACCGGGCTTGTTCAGCCTGAGCGTTGAGGCGATCTCGGGCGAGACATATCCCACGACATCCTTGCCGCCGTCTTTCAGGGAGGCCCGCGTGAGGTCTACTTTCTGGACTTCGATGGCCGTCCCCGTGACGTCGCGGGCTTCCGTGCGGAAGTTGTCGGCGACCAAAGAATAGCCCTGCTTCTGGAGCGCGCCCATGGCGGCCCGGAGCTGCTCTTCATCAATATGGCGGGCAACCATATCCCGCCCCGCCTTCACGAAGTCCTGCCCGATGGCGCTCAGAAGTCCCGTATTCAGATAGTATTTCCCGCCCGTGGCCTTGGCTGCGGGTACGGCGATACGGTACGTGTCTCCATACGGGGACATCCTGCTGATGCGCAGGAGCTTGTCCGACGTCTTCACCATCCCGTTGCCGCCCGTCCGCTCGAAGAAACGGAGGGCATCGTCGGCGGCGGGGAACTTCACATCCAGCTCGGAAACCAGTTCCTTCGCGTCGACGCCCTTGTTCAGCAGGATGCCCATGCGTCGGCTGCCCTGCGTGTCGTCGAACGTGATGATTTTTCCGGTTTTCAGTTTCTCGGCGGCGGCCAAGAGGTTCCCGGTGGCAATCCAGCGCTTTTCCCGAACTTCGTTCTGAGCTGAGTCGAACGCCGTTTCCATCTGTTTTTCGGTCAGGCCGGACGGCGCGACGACAACCTTCCCGGATTCCAGCTCGCTGACATTGCGGGCCAGCTTGGAGAAAGGAATGGTGATCTGGCGTTGTGCGTTGGTCACGGCGACGGTCATCTGCCAGTTGCTCAATGCCGTGGGGTTGTCGCCCTTCTTGCGGCTGATGCGCGTGACCACGCCGTCCATCGGGCCGTCCCTGCCGAGGAGGGAAACCTGCGTGCCCGGCTCGAAACGGAAGAGGGCGTCGTCAATGGCATGGAGGTTCTCTTCGGCGCGGGCGATGAAATCGCCACGACGTTCCTCATCCTCCATCTTGGCGGCCCGTTTTTCGACAAAGGATTCCGCATCGGCGTGCAGGGCGTCACTCAGCCCCTCATGGCCGACCACGCCCTGTGCGACAAGTTCGTGAACCTTTTTGGCCGTGTACGGCTTGCCGAGCACCTTCACGTCGAATTCCTGAAGGTTCGAGGCTTCCGTGAAGGCGGACTCCGCGTCCACGCCGTCCTTCTTCGGCGTCAGCTCGATGCTGCTCACCAGCTTGGCGTCGAGGGGCAGTGCCTGCGCTTCCAGCCCCGTGCCGCCCATGGCTTCCGCCATGGCGATGGTGTCGGCGTATTCCTGCTCCAGAAGGGCGTAGAGCTGTTCCTGTTCCTTGACGGACAGGACGGGGATGCGTCCCGTGACCTTCTGCATGGCGTTTTCGATGTCGCTGGCTTCCTTGATGGGGTTGCCCAGCTTCTTGTTGAACTCGGGGTTGTCCCGCAGGACTTGAACTGCGGCCATATCGCCGTACTCGTTCAGGAAGTCCGGGATGTTCTCGAACGTCTGCGCGCTCTTTCGGTTCGCCGTGGTGTTCGCGTTGAGCGAGGCCATCTTTTTGCCGAGCACGGCGGCCGGGCGCTTTTCGCTCGGCATGTCCGAGATGAGGAACTGGTAGGCCGGGGGCGTTACCTGTCCCGTGCGGAACACGCGGCCAAGCGTCTGCATGAACACGTCGATGTTCAGTTCCGGCTGGACGATGATCATGTTCCGCTTTTTCTGGTCGGCGAAGTTCTCCGAGGCGTGCAGCGAGATGCCGGTCGAACCGGACTGGTTGATGATGAGCGCGTCCAGCTCGCCGCCGTTGAACCGGCTTACGACGTCGACATTGTTGCTCGAAGTGGCTTCGCGCTTGCGGTACTTCTGCTGGCCGTCGCTGTAGTCGATGGCGTCCGTGCGCCCCGTGATTTCGTCTGCCCGGATGCCGCGCTCGCGCAACCCGTTGAGAACCCGGTCGATGGGGGAAACGGGCAGGTTGGAGAAGTCGGCCTTCTCAATGGCGTCCTTTGCCTCGTTGTAGGCACGGAGCGCTTCCGGGGAAAGCTGGTCGTCGGAGAGGTAGATGGAATCCTTTTCCTTCGAGCCGGGCTTGTCCACTGTGATGGTGCGGGTCTTGTCCAGATACCGCAGGAACATGTCTTTCCAAGACAGGTCGACGGCATCCCCGTCCTTCAGCCCGTCGGCGCTGGCGCGTTCGCCGATGAAAGACCCCATCGTATTCGCCACGGTGATGACGGGCTTCTCGCCGCGCTCCACGGCTTTGGCCGCCGCCTCGACGGCGGCGTCGGCCTTCATCGACAGGGTGTACTGGCCGATGAGGTTGTGCATGATGGAAGAAAAGCCCGTGCTGTGCATCCCCTGCTTGCCGATGCTTCCATCAGCGAGCACGGCTTCGCCGGAACCGGCGAGCTGCTTCTCGATGTTTTTGATGTCCCCTTCGCGGGCCGTATCGAACGCCATGATGCGGCCCATGATGCCCGCCGTCCGTTCGGCGACCTTCATGTCCACAGGGGCGGGAGCGGTATCCACCGTGGCGCCCTCGAAGCTCTTTTCCCGGCGGATGTACTGCCCCGCCTGCGTGAGCATGGTGGCCACGGCCTGCTGCATGGGGATGCCGCCGCGGGACATGATCTCGGTAAGCTGGTCAAGGTCTTCCACGGCGTGCTGCATGTCCGTCTTGGCATAGAGGGACATGACGTCAGGCCGTTTCGCATAGGTGGCGGAAGAGTAGAACACGCCGTTCGGGGATTCCGCGATGCGTTCCCGGAGGAAGCTCCCCGTGCTCTTGGCAGCATCCTTCTTTTTGTACTTCCCCTTGTCGCTCCCCCCGGCGTTGTGCGACTCGTCGAGGATGAGCACCGTGTTTTCGTTCAGGCTGCGGAGCAGTTCGCGGCGCGGCGAGTCTTTCCCGTTGGAGGGCGCAAGCTGGGAATACGTGGTGAAGATGCCGTCGAATCCTTCAAGTTTTCCTTGAGAGATGGCTTTGGCGATCACCTTGTCGAGGTTGGACGGGCTTTCGAGCTTCCCTCCGTCGGGCAGGGCGATGGCATTCTTGCCGCGCAGCTTGTTCGTGGGCAGGGGATTGAAGCCGGTTTCCCCGATGTCGTTGAGGTCGCGGATCATGTCCGCGTACAGTTCCGGCTTCATGGTCACGAACACGGGCGTCTTGCCGTTGCGCTTGGCCCACCGGATGATGGCGGCATTCACGCGGCCCTTGCCGATGCCCGTCTGGTCGCCCGTGATGAACCCGGCCCCGCGCGACATGTTGTCGATGGCGAGCGCGATGGCGTCCACCTGTTCCCCGGCAAAGCGTCCGGCAAGCTCGGCGGCGTCCTTGTAGCCCAGTTCCTTGGCGACGAAGGCGTCAATGTCCCCGTGCTTTTCGCGCAGGTTCTCCAGCGCGTCGCGGATGGGCGCGGCCATGTTTTTGGGAATGAGCGTGCCGAGGGACGCCGACTGGCTTGCAGGCTGATAGACGTCCTGAAGGTCGGTACCCTTGGTGACGGTGGGCTGTTTCTTGGGCTTTGGCGTGGAAGAAGGCGCGGCCTCCTGTTTCGGGGCCGCGTCTTCTTTGTGGACGTCTTGTTTGACGGGGGGCTTCTTGCGGTCTTCGGCAGAGGCGGGAGCCTCTTCTACCACTCGGGCTCGTACGGCAGACCCAGCGCCTCGTGCCATATCGGCAGGCTTACTTCCGTCATCAGGTACTTGAGCGCTTCCTCGTTCTTTTCCGTCGGCGACGGCCACTTCCTGCCGTTCAGATCCATCCTGTCCCACAGATGCACGAGGAACGCGTTGTCCGCTTCCACCAGTATCTGAAGGGCCTGCGGGTCGCCCTCCGCCAGTTTCCGCCAGCTCAGTTCCGGGCTGCACATGCCCAGCTTCTGAAGTTCGCTCACCAGATTGTGCGCGTCCTCCTCCGCTTCGCTGCTCTGAAGAAGCAGCTCTTCCAGCCAGCCCTCCAGATGCCAGTACAGGTGTTGCGGATCCTTGATCTCCGTCACGTCTTCCGGCATCGGAATCGCCAGATCCCAGAAGTCCTCGCTCGGTATCCACACCCTGCCGTACTTCTTGTTTTCCGCCATTGAGAAGCTCCTCCAGCGAGTCAAAAGTTTTATAGACGCGCGGCAGGTTCGCCGCGGGGAACGGCCTGCCTTCCGTCTTACCCTTGCCGTCAACCACGATGATGTCAACGGGGAAAGAGGCTCCCTGCCGGGCATAGAGCCTGCCGTCCACGGAAAAGTGGTCGGCAACCTTGTAGTTGTCGTACAACGCCTTGTAGAAACTGCGTTGCGTCGCGGTGTTGTACTTCGCCCGGCGTCCGGCTTCGGAGCCTTTCTTACCGCCGAGGATGAGCACGGCATTCCCGTCCGGCTTCATGGACTGGAGCGCCTTGAGTGCGATGGCTTGGTCGATTTCTGCCGTCTCGTGCCCGGATACTTCCCATCCCCGTTTGTTTCCGGCGTCGTCCTTTACCGTCCCAAACGGCGGATTGGCAATCACGGCATCGTACTGCTTGCCCGGCGTGTAGTCCGTGGCGTCGTGCTCCGTCACGTCAAAGTCCTGTGCGCGGAGCCGGGAGGCCCGGTTCGCATCCAGTTCGTTGACGGTGGATTTCTTGGCATCAGCGCCGATGAGCAGCATGCCGTTGCCCGCCGTGGGCTCATAGACGGTCTTGGTCTTGTCGATGCCCGCAAGCTGCGACGCGAGATAGGCCAGCGGCGCTGGGGTGCTGTACTGCTGGTTGGCGACGCTTGTGCTGGTGCGGGAGGAAAGGTTGGGCTGCCTGTGATACAGGTCGACAAGCCCTCTGAACGTATCCACGGCATCCTTGCCGTCGTTCACGATGTCCCGTGCGGCCGCCGTGACGCCAAGCTCCACGGACTCATCCACGTCTTTGACGATGGTGGATTTGCGCTCCGCAGGCACGCCTCCGAGCAGGGCGTCGGCTTCCTTTCGGGCTTCCCGAATGTCGCCGTACTGCCGCCCGGACTCAAGCTGTTCCTTGAAGTAGCCGCCGAGAGCCACCGTATCGGGCGCTTCGGCGGAACCGTAGCGCCGTTCTTCGGAAGAGGGCGTCTGTTCCGCTGCGGTGTTCACCTCATTCGGCATCGGCATCATTGTGCTGGCGTCAACAATATGATCATCCGTGGCGGTGGGCGCAGGTGTGGGCACGTCCACCATGTTGCTGACGTTGGCAAGATGGCCTTGCGGGACGGCAGGTGCTTCCGGGATGGGGGAAGCTACGGGAGGCTGCTGCGGAGGAAGGGGAGATTCCCACTGATAGGCAAGATTTCCTTTGCCTCCCGGCCAGAGGCCCAATCCTGCGGGTTCCGTTTGTGCGGGGAGAGCGGGAAGTTCCGTTGCGGCGGGTTGCGCCATAGGCATGCCGGAAGACGCTTCTCCTGTCAGATTGCCACCAATGCCGGGCATGGGTATGGTGGGGCCTGTACTTTCATTGGGCATGACCACGGAACCAGAGCCTGTGGGAAGCTTGCCCTGTGCGGGGGGCAGGGTACCAATTCCGAAATTCGGCTGAGTGTTGACGGTGTAATCTGCGTCGATGACGTCAGCACTGGCAGGGGTTACGGTTCCATCCGTATGCGCACGGTATTGGGCATCTTGAGCAGCATAAGGAAGAGCTTTTGGAGAGACGCCGGGATTGAGCCCGAGAAGGTCAAGCTTGCCACCCTTTTCTTCTTCGGTACGGGTATCCACGGGTGGCGTGTTCTCGGTCGGGCGGGGACTGACCGCATGGGCGAATCCACCCATGCCCGCCCCCATCACACCACCTGCTACCCCGCCGGCCGCTGCGGCGTTGGGTACACCTGCCCATGGGTCAATAGACGGATCCGCGCGCTTCATGCTCGATTGCTGAAAATATTCTTCCGCCCCGCTTTGAAGACCTTCCTCCCCTGTTTCCGCCGCGCCCTGCTTCAGCATGGATCGCGCAAGCGTCTTGCCTGTTTCACCGCCGAGCATACGCCCGAACATCGCCCCGGTGGGAGCGGAGAGGGCGGCTGTAGACAGTCCGGTTTTTACTCCGGTTTCCAGAGCAATGCTGTTCGCAAGCTCCCTGCGGGCATCCTCGGGAGTCATGTTTTTCAACAGCTCCTGATATTCGGGAGCTTGAGAGAGCTTATCCTCCGGCATTTTCATCACGGCATCATAAACGCTCATGGAATCTTGAGAACCTGCAATCGATCCCTCGCCGATGGAACTGCCTATACCCCATGCAAGGCCACGGCTCATGCCGCGAGCCATCAGTCCTTTGGCAATTCCCGCACTGATTCCCATGCCGCCAGCCATGGACGGCAGAGATTCCGCTACGGTTCCCAGCACTGCCCGTGGCGAAAGCCACGCGTCACCAAGTCCATACCCTTCGTTGTCGTGGGTAATGAATTCCTTGTCTCTGGCAATCTTCATGTCGGCGGAAAAAACTTGACGCTTTTCGTCCGCGCTCTTTTGAAAGTATTCCTTTGCTTGTCCGGCTTTTTCACTGAGCCAGTCCGCTCCGGTTGCGGCCAGCCCTTTTTCCGCAAGCCAGAATGGAATTGCGGCGGTATCGTTGATGCCAGCCGCGAGCGCGTGCCCCATGTCATTGGCGAAGCTTCCTTCACCGATGTCCTCCGGGCGGATAGGATCGTCGGGATGTTTTGCATTGTACTCACGGGATTGCAGAATCTTTGGATCTTCCTCAGTCGGCCCTCCGAAGGCAGAGGCAAACTGAGCGAAGTCGGAAGTGGGCGCGAGCTTGGCGTGGGCAGCACGCGTCACTTCAAAGTCACTGAACTGGCGGTACTGGGGAAAAAAGTCCCGGACAAAAGAGAGCTTCAACATAGGAGGAATTTCCTTATATGGAGACCGGATTATCTTGCGTTGAATTTGTTCAGATAGTCGGGAGGGAGAATGACCTTTTGTCCGTTTCCATAGTCCGCGATGACCGAATCTTTTCCTAAAAGCAGCCTTGCTTTTCCTGTTCCCGCTTGTTGAGGCGAACCCGGAAGCTGCGGGATTGAATTCCCCCTGTCCGGCTTGCTGGTGAACATCCCGAGCGGATCGCCTTCCAGCCCTTGTGGGAGAGACGCGCCTTGGTTTCCCTGAGCTTGGATCAGACGTGTCACCGCATGGTATTCTTCGATACCCAAGGGTTGTGAACGATCCGGCGTCAATTTTCCGTCATCGCCCTGCATCCCCTTGAACCACCGCTTGCTATTCTTGTCGTAAACATACCCGGCATCTTCCAAGGCCCAATTGACCCGAGATCTTAAATCTTCCCCATAACCACTCTGGTTTTTTCCCCTTTGCGAAATACTTTGGGCATACAGCCCGATCCGCCTGTCTTCCATATCCAGACGGCGGTTATCCATCTTTTCTTTACGGGCGTCCGTGGCCTTCATCAAATCGGTGATGCCCATTTGGGCAAGCTGTTCCCGCGAGAACTGCTGGTTGCTGCCCGGAACGCTATACATGGGTTGGATGACACCGTTGGGCCCCACCCCGACGACAGGGACAAGCTCTACTTGCTTCCCGTCTTTCCCTTTGCCGATGACGGTATTGTTCACATCCATCATCAACTGGGTGTTCATTTCGTTCATCGCCATACCGTTCAAGAGAGTAAATTTCTGGAACTCCTTACTGTTGTTCCTGAAATTATTCAGCATGTCATAGGCTTCCTGCATGGACATCTTGCCGGATTGCTGTTCGCCGTCCGGTGTCGTGTACATCACATCGAACCCACCATCCTTGTCGGGGGTCAGACGATAAGGTGCACGCAACTGGGCGCTGAAACTGCCCATGAGGGAGCGGGCAAGATCGGCGTTCCCGGACTGCATGGCCTTGTCGATTTCGCTCCCGTACTGGCCGAGCAGCCGCGTCTGATACTGGGCATCCTTGATTTGGTTTTGGAGGATAGTCTGTTTGCCCTGTTCGGTTTGAGACCACGTGTTGACGTGGGAGGCGAGGGCGGCCATGCCCGCGCGGTCGGAATAGAGCTTCGGATCCAGCGCGTGGAAGTCCCCGCCGTTGTCCGCGAGGGCCTTGGCAATGGCGTCGCCGCGTTCTTTGAGAGTGGATTGTTCGCGGAGCCTGTCGATATTGTTGAAGAGGCCGAGGGCATTGTTCACAGTGGAAAAAACATCGTCGCTCATAGGAACTCCATCTTAAAACAGGCTGGGAGATCTTTTGATAAACCCGGAACTCCAGCCGTTCGTGATGGAGCCGGTACTGGGATTGCCAATGGAACCATCGTTTCCAGTATTCCCGCCCCCAAACATTTTTTTGATGTTGTCGGTGGCGCCCGTGGAAATATCAGACCCGATGCCGGAACTGCCGTAGGCCAGCCCAATGCCTGCCCCTTGAAGCGCACCCGTGCCGCCTCCATCAATGGCCCCACCAAGGCCGCCTCCAATCATGGAGCCAAGAGCTGTCCCCACGCCGGGAGCGATGAAGCTCCCCGCTATCCCTCCGACGACGGAACCGAGAACGCCGCCGATGCCGCCGCGCCCTCCGCTGGTCTTGGTTTCCGAGTGCGTCGTGGATGTCTGGTTGATTTTCTTATCGCGGGCGGCCGCCATGGTTCCGGCAAGCCTGAGCGCATCCATGCTGAGGTCAGCCGTCTGTGTCCACGGCTTCTGCCCCATGTCGAATATTCCGTATCCCATGCGTTTTCTTCCTATGAGGCATACAGGCCCAGCCCGGCTGAAACGCCGGACGCGAGCCGTGGGTAGCTTTCGTCCTCAGCGGACTGGAAAGCCTTGGTTCTGGCTCCGGCCACCTGCG
>ENA-UOOA01001852-UOOA01001852.1-human-gut-metagenome-genome-assembly--contig:-P61old-NODE-1852-length-32048-cov-5.679180_pt1 | contig 32048 bp, 27 predicted proteins | sample MGYA00242467_ERZ724014 | MGnify/ENA metagenome assembly ERZ724014 | reverse complement strand
TTGGAATTATATATATTCTCGTAACAAAAGAATACAACTTAATCAAGTTATTAAAATTCAGAAAATGAAAGCGCTATTCCTTATTTTTCACGGTTTTCAAGAAGCAAACGGGATTAGTAAAAAAATCCGATACCAAGTTCATGCTCTCGAAGCAAACGGAATGGAAACCCATCTCTGCTATTTATCAGATGAATACAGAATTAAACGTCGTATGATTGATCAAGACGTTCTAGTTAATTATGGAACCGGACTTAAAGGGAAATTATACAAACGCCTCGAATTCAATTCAATTGCTCGCTATGCAATAAAGAATCATATTAATCTCGTATATATCCGTACAGATCACAATGCCAATCCTTTCACAATCAACCTCGTGAAGAAAATAAAAAAAGCAGGGATACACATCGTAATGGAGATTCCGACTTATCCATACGATCAAGAATATACCTCATTTTTTATGAAAGTACAATTATTTATTGACAAGTGTTTTAGGCAACAATTTGCAAAATATTTAGACAAAATTATCACATTTTCAAATTACACAAGCATATTCGGGATTTCAACATTACAACTTTCAAATGGAATCGATTTTGACGAGATTCCAGTAAAACAAAAAGTAAATGATACAACACAACAAATTCATCTCATCGGAGTTGCCGAAATTCATTATTGGCATGGATATGATCGTCTATTACAAGGATTAGCAGAATATTACGCAACTAATCCTCATTATAACGTCTATTTTCACATTGTTGGAGAATTTACCGCACAACGAGAACGAGAAGAATGCATTCCAATTATCAAGAACAATCATCTCGAACCTTTTGTTATTCTTCACGGGCAACTGCACGGTGCAAGTCTCGATATACTTTTTGAACGATGTGATCTCGGAGTTGGTAGCTTAGGACGCCATCGAAGCGGAATTACTAATATCAAAACGCTTAAAAACAGAGAATATGCTGCCAGAGGAATCCCATTTATCTATTCAGAGATAGACGAAGATTTTGAAACAATGCCTTATATCATGAAAATTCCGGCAAATGAAAGTTCTGTGGATATTCAACAAGTGATCAATTTTCACAACAAAATAGACTTGACTCCGACTAAAATAAGAGAATCTATAAAACAACTCTCGTGGAAAGAACAAATGAAAAAAGTCATAACATCAATTAAAATTTAGAACATATGATTCCCAAAATTATCCATTTATGCTGGTTGAGTAACAATGACTATCCTCCAAAAATCAAAAGATGTCTCAAATCATGGCAAAAATACCTTCCAGAATATAAAATCATGTTATGGGACACCAAACGCTTCAATCTTGACGAAAGTATTTGGGTTAAACAAGCTTTTACAAAAAAGAAATATGCTTTTGCTACAGATTACATTCGATTTTACGCTTTGTACAATTATGGGGGAATTTATTTAGATTCTGATGTAGAAGTATTGAAGAGTTTCAATGACTTACTACAATTACCCTATTTTATGGGGGCAGAAAAGGCTGGCACCATAGAAGCGGCCATATTAGGAGCAGAAAAAGGAACGGAATGGATAAAGATCTGTTTAGATTATTACACGGATAAAACATTTATAAAACAAGATTCTTCTTTAGATATTCGAAAACTCCCAGAAATTATGGTAGAAGAATTAGAAAAATTCAAGCCCATTCACTATCTTGATGTTGAGGAGATGAAAAACATAAAAAATATGGATTTCCAAAAAGAAATTCTAGTAATGCCTAATGAATACTTTTCACCTAAAATTTTTGATTCAAGGGAAGTCTTGATTACACCTCGTACTTACGCAATTCATCACTATCAGAATTCATGGTTTTCGCACAAAGCCAAAATATACTATAGAACCCGTACGATATTAATTCGCATATTAGGCTACAATTTTATTCAAAAAACCGAACGCATATTAATGCCCTCTAGATTCAAATAAAATAGTCTCATAAAAAAATAATTCACAGATCATGACTTGGTACAAAAAATATCTTTCAGTATACGAGCAACCATTACAGAAAGCACCTCAAGAAGTTATTCACGAAATAAAAACAAAGATAGAAAAATTACAAAGTGATACTCCTCTGGTATCAGTTGTCATTATCGCATACAATGAAGAAAAACATCTACTTGCAAATCTTTGGTCGCTAAGTGATAGTGTATGTCAATACCCGATGGAAATTATTGGAGTGGATAATGACTCTTCCGATAATACAGCTGAAATTTTCAAAATGACCGGGATCCCCTATTACACGGAATATGAACATAGTTGCGGATATGCTCGCCGTTGTGGCTTAAATCATGCCCGAGGGAAATATTATATTTGTATTGATTCTGACACCATGTACCCTAAAAAGTACATTGAAACTCTCGTCAAAACACTAGAAAAGCCCAATACTGTTGCCGTGTCCTCTCTTTGGGGTTATATTCCAGACAAACAACATCCTTGGCTAGCAGTAAAAATCTACGAATTTTTACGGGATCTCCATTTATTCTTACAATCTTTCAAACGTCCGGAACTCAGCGTGAGAGGACTTGTATTTGCTTACCCAATCGAATACGGTCGTCAAGTTGGTTATCGAGTAGAAATCAAACGCGGCGAAGATGGATCCATGGCATTCGCATTGAAGAAATATGGCAAAATCCGCTTTATCCGCTCTCGTAAAGCCCGTGTTGTCACGGGTTATGGTACTGTAGGCGTAGACGGTTCATTTTTTAATAGCTTTAAAGTAAGAGCCTTGAAAGCATTAAAAAATACAGGAAGCCTGTTTACTAAACAAGAAGAGTACAAAGACGAGGAATCTAATTTAATAGATAAACCTCAACATTAAATACAGCCATTTAATTATATAAATGATTAGATTAAAAAAATAAAACGACCTAAACCTTAGATTAGTATAGTATCAAAAATCAACAAGAATTTTTAATACCATAAAAACAACTAGATTACACCGATATTGCTAACTTTGCATACAACTTATAACCCTATTTATTTAGTAAATTGTAAAAAATGGCCGCATTAAGGTTTTTCTTTTACCTATTAATGAAACCTGCAACCTTAGGAATGGCATTCTTTGGTATAGCTGGCATATTTGCACCGTCCACCAACCCAAATAGTTGGTGGATACCAGCATTATCCGGATTATTCATGCCTGCAATCATTTTTGCAAATTTATACCTTCTTATCTTTTGGACGATTTATAAAAAATGGTGGATAATACTTCCATTCGTTACGATCATTTGCAATTACAATTATTTCACCGGAATGTTTCAATCTCCTTGGAAAAAAGATATTTTTTATACGAAAGAAAACGAAATAACAATTGCCAGTTACAATGTAGAAGGATTTTTTTGGATTGTACGTAACATTCAATATGATATAAAAAAGATTGTCGAGGAAAATAATATTGATATTCTGTGTATCCAAGAGCATTGTGAAGATTCCCAACAAGACTCCATCGTTGTAAAAGAAAGATTCGGTTTACCGCATCGTTGTGTATTTTTTAACAGGCAAACAGCATGGGCAAATTTTGGAATAAGTATCTACAGTCGTTATCCCATAATAAGACACAGTGATATCAATTTCAATTCTGAAAAAAACAACAGTATGTGGGCAGACATCTTGGTTAGAGAAGACACCATCCGTGTATTCAATAACCACTTACAAACAACAGATGTCAGTATTAATGGTAAAAAATATGAAGAATATAAAAGCGTTAAAGACTGGAAAGGTCAAGCCCGTACACTTGTGAACATCGTGGAACAACTAAAAGACAACTTTGTCATTCGTGCCAATCAAGCTATACAAGTTCGAAACATCATTGACACAACTCGTTACCCCGTCATTGTATGCGGAGATTTTAACGACACGCCCGTGTCCTTTGCCTATAACCATATTGCAGGAAATAACTTAACAGACGGTTTTCGAGATCGAGGGAAAGGATATGGACATTCATTCAACGGGATTAAAGGATTGTTACGAATAGATTTTATCAGTTACGACAAATCTTTCACTGGATTAGTGTACGATTCACCCCATCTTCCATGGAGTGACCACAACCCGATTATAATGAAAGTAAAATTAAAAACAACATCAAGATAAGACTTCTATGGCAGCTCTCAGATATTTCTTCTCACTCTTAATGGTCCCGATTAGTTTCGTTACGGCTGGATTTAGCCTCATCGCATACATGGCCGGGCAAACAAACCCCAATGAATCAATATTTATCACGTTCATCGGGTTAGCCACTCCTGTTGTTCTGATTATAAATTTACTAATTCTCGTTTACTGGATCATTAGAAAAAAATGGTGGGTAATCATACCCATCGTCGCCATTTTACTAAATAGCGGTTATATCACGTCAATCTTTCAAATGACACTATCATCTTCCGAATTACCAGATGGAAAACTTCCCCTACGCATAGCCAGCTATAACGTGGGAAAATTCAAATCATGGGAACATTTGGAAACCCAATACTATATTTCGGAATTTCTAAAAAATAACGAGACTAACATTATCTGTTTCCAAGAATACCGGGAAAACACCAAGATCAACGCAGACACTCTTTCCCATTTGTTAAACTGCCCCCATCATGCAATAACTTACTTACCCGGTTCCACAACCTTGGGAACGGGAATTTTTAGTAAATACCCTATTTTGCGATTCGGGAAAATACCTCTTGATTCCCAAACAAATGATGCCATGTGGGTTGATATTCAAACCGGGAAAACAACGACAAGAATAATCAGTTGTCACTTACAAACAACAAATTTCAGCAGGAAACGGAAATTACTAGATGATCCCGCACTACAAAATGCAGACATACAACAAGTAGAAGACGTCGTAACGGATATATCACAAGAATTAGCCCTAAATTTCAAGATCAGAGCCACGCAGGCTCAAATTGTAAGACAAGTTATTGACACGACACGAATTCCCACAATCGTCTGTGGAGATTTTAATGACACCCCTTCATCCTACACTTATCAACATATCAAGGGAAACTTAAAGGACAGTTTCAAAACACGAGGTAACGGATACGCCTATACCTTCCGGGGAATACACCACCTGTTACGCATTGACTTTATCCTTTATTCTAAAGAGTTTAAATGTACAGACTATTACTCACCGGAAAAAGAATGGAGCGATCACAACCCGGTTATCAGTGAATTCTATCTAAAATAACAATTATGACACAATTTCTTCAATACCTATTCTGGATTTCCATTATTATCGTATTCTACACATACATCGGGTACGGAATCCTATTATACCTCCTTGTCAAAATCAAAGAAAAACTCCACCCGGAACAGCCGTTAACACTTCCGGAAGCTCTTCCCGATGTTACGCTACTTATAGCAGCTTACAACGAAGAAAAGATCATCAAATCAAAAATGGATAACTGTGCGACTCTCGATTACCCGAAAGACAAGTTACACGTGATCTGGGTTACCGACGGTTCCACCGATTCTACAAATATGTTATTGGCCACATACCCGAACGTAACGGTTCTCTTTTCCCCCGAGCGCAGAGGAAAGACGGCAGCCCTGAACCGGGCAATGTCATTTATTAAAACATCATACACGATTTTCACGGATGCCAACACGATGCTCAACACGGAGTCGATAAAAGAAATTATGACTTGTTTCACCAATCCCCAAACGGGATGCGTGGCCGGAGAAAAACGTATCGAAAATAAGGACAAAGATAACGCTGTTTCAGGTGGAGAAGGTTTTTACTGGCGCTACGAATCAAAATTAAAAGCGTGGGATTCCAAGTTGTACTCGGCAGTAGGAGCTGCAGGGGAATTATTCGCCATCCGTACGGAATTATTCACCTCCATGCCCGAAGACACTTTACTGGATGATTTTATTCTCTCGCTACGAATTGCCATGCAAGGTTATAAAATTGCTTATTGCGACAAGGCCTACGCTATTGAATCCGGCTCCATGGATATGCACGAAGAACAAAAACGCAAAGTACGCATTGCAGCAGGGGGCTTACAATCTATCGCTCGGCTAAAAGAACTACTCAACCTATTCAAATATGGCACCCTCTCCTTTCAATATATATCACACCGGGTACTACGCTGGTCGGTTACGCCCGCTCTATTATTCCTACTATTCCCGTTGAATTTGATTCTCGTCATTGTACAGGGAGCATCCCTTTACAAGATCATACTCATCCTACAAATTATCTTTTACGTTCTAGCTTGGCTCGGGGCTATTATGGCCCAAAAACAGATAAAAATAAAGATTCTATTTATTCCTTACTACTTCATGTTCATGAATTTAAACGTGTTGAAAGCACTTTTCTATCTGAAAAAACACAAGGGTAAAGGAACTTGGGAAAAAGCGAAAAGAGGATAACAATTACAATTGAGACTTAAAATAATCTATCGTTTTCAACAACCCATCCCGCAAAGGGATCATCGGCTGCCAGCTTAACTTCATTCTAGCTAACGTTATATCCGGTCTGCGCTTTCTAGGATCATCTTCCGGGAGTGTTCCAAACACGATTCGGGACTTTGACCCTGTCAATTCCAATACCAAATTTGCCAGTTCCAACATCGTGAATTCCCCGGGATTACCAAGATTCACTGGACCGGTAAAATTATCCTCCGTGGCCATCATTCTAATCATACCATCGATTAAATCATCCACGTATTGAAAACTTCGTGTCTGGGTTCCATCACCATAAATCTCAATATCTTTTCCTTGTAAAGCATTCACGATAAAATTCGATACCACCCGCCCATCATTCTGAGCCATACGAGGTCCGTAAGTATTAAATATACGAATAATTTTCACCACAACCCCGGCCTGACGGTGATAATCCATGCACAATGTCTCCGCACATCTCTTTCCTTCATCATAACAAGAACGCAGACCGATAGGATTCACGTTTCCCCAGTATTCTTCAGTTTGCGGATGTTTCACTGGATCACCATAAACCTCACTCGTAGACCCCTGTAACAACTTTGCCTTAACCCCTTTCGCCAATTCCAACATATTTACCGCACCAAAAACAGAGGTATTTATAGTTTTTATCGGGTCATATTGATAGTGTACCGGAGATGCCGGACAAGCCAGATTATAAATCTCATCCACTCCCTTCATATAAGGCCAGATAATATCCCGTTCCTCCAATTCAAAATTAGGATTACCTACCAAATGCTGAATATTTTCTTTCGAACCGGTAAAAAAATTGTCTAAACAAATCACATAATTACCTGATTTTATCAATCGATCACACAAATGCGATCCCAAAAAACCTGCTCCGCCAGTCACTAATACACACTTCATAATTCACCTCTATTATTTATACAAACATATAAAAAAATATTCGGAAATCACACTAATTAGTGCAATTTCCGAATATTTATATTTACAGAGACAATTAGAACGAATATCAGTACATCTGATTCAATTGCTCTTTAATCTTATCACTCGTGATATAATCATCGAAATCCATTCGCTTGTCTATCATCCCGTTAGGTGTCAATTCTATAATCCGGTTACAAACGGTTTGGATAATCTCATGGTCATGAGAATTCATTAAAACGATTCCTTTAAACGCCACCAATGTATTATTAAAAGCCTGAATGGATTCCAAATCCAAGTGATTCGCCGGAGAATCCAATAACAAGACATTCGCATTTGTCAACATCATCTTGGCTATCATACAACGCATCTTCTCTCCCCCAGATAAAACTTTCACCCGCTTGTAGATGTCCTCCCCGGAAAATAACATTTTCCCGAGGAACCCTCTTAAAAACGTTTCACTTGTGTCTGCCGAGTACTGTCCTAACCACTCTACCAAAGTCATATCCGTCTGGAAATAAGCTGAATTATCCAATGGAAGATAGGCATTTGTGATTGTTACTCCCCACGTAAAACTACCAGTATCCGGTTTTTCATTCCCTGTAAGGATCTCCAACAAGGCTGTCATCGCTCTCGGATCACGTGACAAAAAGGCAATTTTATCCCCTTTCTCTACAGTAAACTCCACATCACGGAATAAGGTCTGTCCTTCGATAGATTTACTCAAATTACGAACATCCAAAATCCGGTCACCCACTTCCCGTTCCGGGGTAAAGATAATCCCGGGGTATTTCCGGGTAGAAGGTAAAATCTCCTCTACATTCAATTTCTCTAACATTTTCTTACGGCTCGTGGTTTGCTTTGACTTTGCCACGTTAGCACTAAAGCGGGAAATAAACTCCTGTAACTCTTTCTTCTTCTCCTCCGCCTTTTTATTCTTAGCCTGAGCCTGACGCAAAGCTAACTGGCTCGACTCATACCAGAAACTATAGTTACCGGCAAATAACTGAATCTTACCAAAATCAATATCTACCGAATGTGTACACACGGAATCCAGAAAATGCCGATCATGCGATACCACTAAGACCGTGTTCTCGTAATTGGCCAGATAATTTTCCAACCACATAACCGTCTCCAAATCCAAATCATTCGTGGGCTCGTCCAATAGCAAGTTATCCGGCTTCCCGAACAAGGCCTGAGCCAACAAAACCCGTACTTTCTGCTTACCACTTATATCTTTCATCAAGGAATAATGCAAATCTTCCTTGATACCTAATCCACTCAACAAGTTCGCCGCATCACTCTCCGCATTCCATCCGTCCATCCCGGCAAACTGCTCTTCCAGTTCGGCAGCCCGAATCCCATCCTCATCCGAGAAATCCTCCTTCATGTAGATCGCATTCTTCTCCTGCATCACTTTCCACAAAGAGGAGTGTCCCTGTAACACGGTATCCAAAACCGTACACTCGTCATAAGCAAAGTGGTCCTGTTTCAATACCGACAACCGTTCTCCCGGTCCGAACATCACGGTTCCTCGCGTTGGCTCCAAATCGCCACTCAATATTCTCAAGAACGTAGATTTCCCGGCACCATTAGCACCTATTACGCCATAACAATTCCCCGGTGTAAACTTCAAATTCACATCCCGGAACAAAGTTCTCTTCCCAAACTGAATCTCTAAATCCGAAACTGTAATCATTATTTATCTTTTTCTAAAAACGCCCGCAAAGATACACGTTAAAAAGTTGCCATGCAACTTTTTAATGCTTCTCTCCAATCCCGGATCTCCAAATTGAAAGTCTCCTTAATTTTTGTCTTATCCAAAATCGAATAAGCAGGTCTTTTTACTTTAGAAGGATATTCCTCTGTTGTCACTGGGTTCACTTTACAATTTGCCCCTGTAAGAGCCACGATTTCTTTGGCAAAATCATACCACGTACAAGCTCCTTCGTTCGTAAAGTGATACACACCCTCCAATTCCGGGAGATCATCCCGTTCCATAATGCTAATAATAGCCTCGGCCAGATCCCCCGCATAAGTCGGCGTTCCCCACTGATCGCTCACCACGTTCAACTCGTCCCGCTCAGAAGCCAAACGGGATATTGTTTTCACGAAATTATGTCCATACCCGGAATACAGCCAAGCCGTACGGATAATAATATACAGACATCCCGATTTTTTGATTGCCTGTTCTCCTTCCAATTTTGTTCTTCCATACACGCTCTGCGGATTTGTAGCATCTTTTTCCGTGTAAGGATGATCCGATGTCCCGTCAAACACGTAATCTGTCGAGATATGAACCAGCAGACAATCCAATTTCACGGCAGCATTGGCCAAGTTAGCCACGGCATCACGATTCAATTTTATCGCTTTTTCCTCATCGTCTTCCGCTTGGTCGACAGCCGTGTATGCGGCACAATTAATGATCGTGTCAATATCATGTGTCTCAATAAAGGCACATATCGCCTTAAAATTCGTTATATCCAATTCTTCAACATCCGTGTAAAACACGTCATCCAGCAAAGAAAAGCTACGATTTCTCAGCTCTGTACCTAATTGTCCATTCGCACCCGTGATCAATATATTAGCCATATATAATTTTAAATTTATGATTTCTCTCCTCAAACCCCACACACTTTAGACTCCTTATGAACTTACGGATTCTTTATCATATTTTTCGAATTCAGAATTTCGACTGACAAACTCAGGTACAATATCCTTCATCATCTTCACCATATCCGGGATATTTACCCTAGCAGCCAATTCATTCAATTTATTCAATTCATTTACGACATCAAAATAATTATATTCCCGGACTTTCGCTACCCGAATTTTGTTATGAGCGGTCGGCAAGGTGTTCTCCTTGTTACTTAACAACTCTTCGTACAGCTTCTCTCCCGGTCTTAACCCCGTGTAGATAATGGAAATCTCCTTATCCGGATCAAATCCCGATAATTCAATCATCCGTCTTGCCATATCGGCAATCTTCACGGGACGTCCCATCTCGAAAATATAAATCTCACCTCCCATACCCATCGTTCCGGCTTCCATCACCAAACGACAAGCTTCCGGGATCGTCATGAAATAACGAATAATATCCGGATGAGTCACCGTAACAGGTCCCCCGTTGCGAATCTGTTCCCGGAATCTCGGAATTACCGAACCGTTAGATCCTAACACGTTCCCAAAACGAGTAGTGATAAAACGGGTGGTTCCTACTTGCAAACCATCCCGAATGGCCACACTTAAACTTTGTACGTATATCTCGGCCAAGCGCTTGGAGGCCCCCATGATATTCGTCGGGTTAACCGCCTTATCCGTGGAAACCATAACAAAACGCTCCACCCCATATTTCACGGCATGATCCGCAACATTCATCGTCCCAAACACGTTCACCCGCACGGCTTCACAAGGATTCGATTCCATCAAGGGCACGTGCTTGTAAGCTGCCGCATGGAATACCACTTGAGGATGATAATTACGGAACACAAAATCCATTCGATCAAGAGATCTCACGTCCCCAATCACAGGCACAAAAGGAGTCTTCGGAAACTTATCCGTAAATTCCAACTGGATATTATGCATTGGAGTTTCAGCCGAATCCAGAAATATCAATTGCTTGATATTGAAACGTGTCAATTGACGACATAACTCACTCCCGATAGAACCTGCAGCACCTGTTACCATGACAACTTTCCCTTCCAATCCTTCCGCAATCTCCTTCATGCTAATCTTTATCTCGTCACGCCCAAGCAATTCTTCCAAACGGATTTCCTTCATTTGCGGGCGCGGCAACTGCCCATCACTCATCTCCTCCACGGAAGGCAATACCAACATTTCCAACTCCAATTTCTGACAATAACGCACTAATCGTTTTTGTTCCTCCTGAGCGGTCCGATAATTCGGGAACACGATTCCATCAACCCGTAAATGCTTTACCAACCGGTTAAATCCTTCCTCTCCCGTGATAAAATATACCGATTCACCGGATAACCGGTAATGCTTATATCTTTTTCCGATAGTCAAATATCCCGTTACCTTGTAAGATGGCAGAAAACTGTTAGAAACTGCCGTACTGAGGGAGGCAGAACAATCATCCATCCCGAAGATCAACACCCGCTTTTGTTCTCCATGTAAACGGACTTTCAAAAAGTCATACAAGCTCACTAACACCACTCGCACGGAAACCAACACTACGGTAGTTGTCATCATGTCCAACAAAGCCCCTAAAATCAATCTCTCATTAGATACCTGCGGGTAGAATACATGAATCAAAGGGTAAAGAATAATCACTTTCAATGCCATCGCTATCCCCAAACGCCAAGTTTCCCGTAATGTGGTGAAACGCATCACGACACGATGAGCATGTAATATGGCAAACGCCAAAGCACTAATGACCGCCGCCAATAATGCCAAATATGCAACCCACGACCAAACAACAAGTTCTTCCCTGACAAACCGGATAAGCCAGTAAGCAAAAACCGTTACCAAAGTTTAAAGCACAACTTCAATTCCCATCACGATCCAGCGACTCAGGTATCTCGTGTGTACAATCTTGGTAGCTAATCCATTTGGTCCCAATAAATAATTTTTCATTTAATTCCTTTTTACAACAATATCGCATCCCGCAACTTCGGATGCTTTTTATCCTTCTCCGACAATATAACATCCTCTAACGGTAATTTCCAATCTATTCCTAAATCCGGATCATCGTAACAAATCGCCCCTTCATAATCCGGAGCGTAATACTCGTCACACTTATACTGAAATATCGCTTCCTCACTCAAAACCGCAAATCCATGCGCAAATCCCTTCGATAAGAACAACTGCAATTTATTCTCTTCACTCAGCTCCACGGCAACATACTTCCCAAAAGTCGGTGAACCTCTACGAATATCCACGGCAACATCCAAAACTCGACCCTTCACCACTCTCACCAGTTTCGCCTGCGTGTATGGAGGTAATTGATAATGTAATCCTCGTAAAACACCGTACTTGGATTTAGATTCATTATCCTGCACAAATACCGTTTTACTTACCTTCTCTTCAAAATGTTTTAAAGAAAAACTTTCGAAGAAATATCCCCGATCATCACCGAACACCCGCGGTTCAAGTATAAAAACGCCTTCTATTTCAGTCTCAATAACCTTCATTATAATTGAAAATTGAAAATTGAAAATTGAAAATGTACCTAATGGTACAATTTCATACCTCAATTTACAGATTATACATTGATTCGTAATACTTCATATATTCCCCACTCGTCACGTTATCCAACCAATCCTGATTCTCCAAATACCATTTTACCGTTTTTTCAATCCCCTCCTCGAACTGCAGGGAAGGCTCCCAACCCAACTCTTCATGCAATTTAGTGGAATCAATAGCGTAACGCAAATCGTGACCGGCCCGGTCTGTTACATACGTGATCAGTTTCTCGGAAGTTCCTTCCGGACGGCCTAATAAACGATCAGTAACCTTGATCATGACCTTAATCAGATCAATATTCTTCCATTCGTTAAACCCGCCTATATTGTAAGTGTCCCCCACTTTACCTTTATGGAATATCAAATCAATTGCCCTTGCATGATCCTCCACGAACAACCAATCCCTCACGTTCTCTCCCGTTCCATACACCGGAAGTGGTTTATTATGACGAATATTGTTTATAAACAACGGGATTAATTTCTCCGGGAACTGGTAAGTTCCGTAATTATTAGAACAATTAGAAATTTTCACGGGTAAACCGTAAGTATCATGATAAGCTCTCACGAAATGATCGGAAGAGGCTTTCGACGCCGAATAGGGGGAATGAGGATCATATTTTGTGGTCTCCAAAAAGAAACCTCCATCTGGTTGCAAAGAACCATACACTTCATCCGTTGAAACATGATAAAACAATTTTCCGTCAAAATTACCCTCCCAAGCCAATTTAGCAGCTTGCAACAAACTTAACGTTCCCATTACGTTTGTCTGGGCAAAAGAAAACGGATCTTTAATAGATCGATCCACGTGACTTTCTGCTGCCAAATGGATTACCCCATCTATTTCATATTCAGCAAAAACCTCACGCATTTTCTCAAAGTCACAAATATCCGCTTTCACGAACTTGTAATTCGACATGTTCTCAATATCCTTCAAATTCGCTAGGTTACCCGCATAGGTCAACTTATCTAAATTGACAATACGATATTCCGGATACTTGTTTACCATTAGCCGAACCAGATGCGAACCGATAAACCCGGCTCCGCCAGTGATTAATAAATTTTTCATTCTTCAAAATTTAGTTTCAAGTTTACAGGTTACAGGTTGCTGGTTGTGGAATCAAATAAGTAATTAATTTACTGATACCTTTAGATAAAACCATACAATCGGACAATAACCCGTTTACTTTTATTTCGTCTATATATTTCAAATCCTTAGCCAAATACAGCATACTCCGAACTTCACCACAACTTCCCCTCGATATTTGCAAAAACTTCTTAAACATCACATTACCACCAGCCTCATACCCCTCCGCAATATTATTCATCACCGAAACTGCCGCCCTTCTAACTTGATCATTAAACCCATAATCCTTCAGTCCTGCAGTGTACAAGTAAACCTGATTTACCAACAAACGGGCATCCTGCCAAATCTTAAAATCCTCCAAACACCTAACCGTCCCCATAAACAATTTATTACCTGTAAATAACTTGTAACCTGTAACCTGCCAACCTGCAACTTATTGAAATTACTGCAGTAATTTCAATAAATACTGTCCATACTGGTTTTTGATCATCGGTTGAGCCACAGCCCTCAAACGCTCCGCATCTATCCATCCCTTCATATAGGCAATCTCCTCCAAACAAGCAATCTTCAGCCCTTGACGTTTCTCGATAACTTCTACAAAATTAGAAGCTTCAGCCAATGAATCATGAGTTCCCGTATCCAACCAGGCAAATCCACGTCCCAACAACTGAACTTTTAAGTCACCCGCTTCTAAAAAGGTCTGATTCACAGAAGTAATTTCCAACTCCCCGCGAGCGGACGGTTTTATCTCTTTAGCAACACGAACCACTTCGTTCGGATAAAAATACAACCCGACCACGGCATAATTCGATTTCGGATTCTTCGGTTTTTCTTCAATACTCAGCACATTTCCGTCTTGATCGAATTCGGCCACCCCGTAACGTTCAGGATCATTTACCCAATAACCGAAAACAGTTGCTTTATCCTCTCCTTCTGCGGCTCTCACGGCATCTAACAACATTCCTGTAAAATGCTGTCCATAAAAAATATTATCCCCCAACACCAAGCAAACCGAATCATTTCCGATAAACTCCTCCCCGATAATAAATGCTTGTGCTAACCCATCCGGGCTTGGCTGTTCTGCATACGTGAAATGAACCCCGTAATCGGAGCCATCACCGAGTAAACGCTCGAACCCCGGTAAATCCTGCGGGGTTGAAATAATCAAAATATCCTTGATTCCCGCCAGCATTAATACTGAAATGGGATAATATACCATTGGCTTATCATATATCGGCAATAACTGCTTTGATACGCCTTTCGTAATTGGATATAACCTGGTCCCGGATCCACCGGCTAATACAATTCCTTTCATATCATTAAATTCTGACGCGAAGTTATCATTTTATTTATAGGCTCCAGTATTTCATCAGGTGAATTTTCCCCCTGTAAATTCCTTTTATATCTCCTAATACAGCGTGTTCGTATGTCAATCCACGGAAATACTCCTCGTCCAGATCCATGTACTCCTTATGCGCTACTGCCACGATGACAGCATCATAATTTGCCCGGGGCTTCTCGATCAATTTAAAACCGTATTCATGCATCACTTCTTCGGAATCTGCATTCGGGTCTGTGACATCTACATCCACGCCAAAATCTTTCAATTCGTTCACTATATCCACGACTTTCGAATTCCGAATATCCGATACATTCTCTTTAAACGTAACCCCCATAACCAACACTCGAGCGCCCAAGATATTCTTTCCCATCCCGATCATCTTCTTCACAATCTTCTTGGCTATATATCCTCCCATCGAATCATTTACAAACCGCCCGGCATTAATCATTTGCGGATGATACTTCAACTCTTTTGCCTTATGCACCAAGTAATATGGATCTACCCCGATGCAATGTCCTCCCACTAAGCCGGGATAAAACTTCAGGAAATTCCATTTCGTCCCCGCAGCCTCCAGTACGTCATACGTGTTGATACCAATACGGCTGAAAATAATGGATAACTCGTTCATCAGAGCTATATTCACATCCCGTTGTGTATTTTCAATAATCTTCCCAGCCTCGGCCACCTTAATATTCGGAGCCCGATGTACTCCCGGTTTCACTACTAACTCGTAAACCTTAGCCACCGTTTCCAAGGTCTCTGCATCACATCCTGAAACAATCTTTACCGTGTTAGCCAACGTATGAACCTTGTCGCCCGGATTAATACGTTCCGGAGAATAACCGATCTTAAAATCAATTCCAACTTTCAGTCCGGACACCTCTTCCAACACCGGGACACAATCTTCTTCCGTACAGCCCGGATAAACCGTAGATTCATAAACCACGTAATCTCCCTTCTTTAAGGCCATTCCTACCGTGCGGGATGCCGCCAGCAGGGGTTTCAAATCCGGTTGATTAAACTTATCTATCGGGGTCGGAACCGCCACGATAAAAAACGATGCATCCCGTAACTCATCCACGGAAGAAGTAAAATAAATATCGCTATTCTCAAATGCTTTCGGCTCCAACTCATTACACGGATCAATTTTCTCTCGCATCTTTGCCAACCGTTCCTCATTAATATCAAAACCGATCACGGAAATCTTCTTGGCAAACTCCAGTGCTATCGGTAACCCGACATACCCCAACCCGACTAATGCTAACTTTGCCTTTTTATTTAGTAACTTATTATACATACACAACAATTTAAAATGTAGAGTTTAGAATTTAGAATGAAACCAAAAGCAACAGTTTGTGCGGCTGGAGTCTAAAATCTAAAATCATTAAATCTAAAATTAATCCAGCCTATCTTCCGGCCCCAACGGACGGTACGGTCCATCTTTCACTTCAAAAATCACGGTTCCTTTCTCCACGACTTCCAACGTGTGCCATTGCCCGGCAGGTATATGAATACCATATTCACCTTTCAACGGATTCAAAGTCACGGACTCGGTCACCCGCTTGTCATCATCATAAAAAAACACGTTAATTTCACCGCGCAACACAATATAAGTCTCTGCAGTAAAACAATGTCTATGCACAGGTAATTCAGTCCCCGGCTCCAGAGCATTCAACAAACGTTGAGCATTTGCCTCCAACGTATCGTGAAAATTATAATTCATCCTCAAACGCGGACTCTCGGCGGCTTGCCGAGAAACCTCATCTAACAACCCATTATCAATAATCTTCATTTTCCCTTTATTTTTAGTTTTTACCCTTAGTTTTTTATCTTCTAATTCTTATCTTTCAGTTTTTAACTTTTATCTTTTAGTTTTTATCACCTTCCCCAACCGAAAGGATGTTTTACCAATGGTAATTTTGCCAAGGGATGATAATCCCCTTTTAAACCAATTGGGGTTGCGTGTCGAATATCATGAACAATCCCGATACAATTACGGGCTTCTTCTATACGGAACCCTTCTCCTGCCAAAATTTTCCGATAACTCTCAGTATGTAGTTCCGTGAATCCTTGACTAAATTCAAATTCCTCCCCCTCAATACGGATAGAACGATAAGTTCTTTTCTCCCCTTGCACGGCATTTTCCGGCAAATTGTCAGCATTTATACTCAAAAAATAACGTACACGAGCCTTTTCCAATCCCAAGAAACCAGCGACTCGGTCGTGAGTCATCACATGCACGATATTCTCCTTTACCGGACCAAAAATCCATGACAACATATCATAAAAATGGACTCCGATATTCGTGGCGACTCCCCCACTCTTCCGCTCGTCCCCTTTCCAACTCGTGTAATACCAATTTCCACGAGAAGTAATATAAGTCAAATCCACGTCATACACCTTGTCTTTCGGTCCTTCCTCGATCTTCTTTTTCAGAGCTTTTATTGACTCATGTAAACGCAGTTGCAGGATCGTGTACCCTTTATGTCCAGTCTCTTTCTCCACGTCTTCCAATGCATCTATATTCCAAGGATTCAATACTAATGGTTTCTCGCAAATCACATCAGCCCCCAAACGCAAACCATAACGGATATGAGCATCGTGCAAATAATTCGGCGTACAGATTGATACCATGTCCACCCGTTCGTCTGTCTTCTTCAATTTTGAACAATGACGATCGAACAACTCCATCTCCGTGAAAAAAGAACAATTCGGGAAATAACTATCCATGATGCCCACGCTGTCAAACTTATCATAAGCAGCTACCAACTGATTCCCCGTGTCTTTTATAGCTCGCAAATGCCTTGGAGCTATATATCCTGCCACGCCAATAATTGCAAAATTCTTCATATCCATTTTATTAATTCTTTACTCACGTCTACCTTTGGGTCAGATTAAAAATTTGAACTTCAAAAATATAACATTAATACTTTACATCAAACGAAAGAAGGACGAAATTCGAAGTTATTTTTCCTTCGTACATTTCAATGCCTCGTACAAAACTTCTATCGGATGCAATGCCTGTTTCCCTGTACCATCCTTTATTTGTTGTCGGCAACTCGTTCCCGGGGCTGAAATACAAACATTCTCCCCAGCACCTCTCACGGCTGGAAACAACACTTGTTCCCCGATTTTCATGGACAACTCGTAATGTTTTTTCTCGTACCCGAAAGCTCCCGCCATCCCACAACATCCGGAAGGAATAACCTCCACGCTATAATTCACTGGCAAAGATAACATTTCTCGAGAAGGCTCGACGGAAGCCAATGACTTTTGGTGACAATGCCCATGCAACATAATCTTCAACGGTTGATCAGTAAATTGTTCTGCCCGTATTCTTCCGGCACGAATCTCTCGGGTAAAAAACTCGTCATATAACAAGCAATTTTTTCCTAACCTCACGGCCTCTTCCTTCAAATCATCTCCTACCAAATCCGGATATTCATCCCGGAACGATAATATACACGAAGGCTCAATACCTATCAATGGAATATTTTCTGTAACCAAGTCTTTCAACAATAGTACATTCTCCCGGGCCACACCTTTCGCCACCTTCAACATACCTTTCGAAATCGCTGTCCGTCCACTCTCCACGTGTTTCGGAATAATAACCTCATACCCTAAACAATCCAGCAATTCGATCATCTTTATCCCAATCTCCACGTCCATGTAATTGGTAAACTCATCGGCAAAAAGAAACACTCTTCCCATGATCTCACCCCTATTCTTTCGCTGATAACGACCAAGCCAATGTTTCAACGTGGTCTTATAAAGAGTAGGAATCGCCCGCTCCGGGGCAAAATGCAACATTCGTTTCAACATCCCGCCTGTCATCCGGTTTCGAACGACGGCATTATAAAACCACGGTAAGATCGTACCCAAACGCTGAATTTCTGTCAATCGGGCAATCAAAAAAGCCTTCATCGGTACCCCGCACACATCATAATGCTGTTGCAAGAACTCTGCCTTAAAACGAGCAATATCCACGTTAGAGGGACATTCTGATTTACACGCTTTACATGAAACACAGGTATCCAACACCTCTAAAATCTCCCGCTGATCATATATCTTTTTCGTTCTCGGATGAGTAATCAACTCCCGTAACGTATTCGCCCTAGCCCGTGTCGTATGACTCTCTTCCCTCGTGGCCCGAAAACTCGGGCACATCGTACCTCCAAAAGCATATGATTTCCGACAATCTCCCGAACCGTTACATTGCTCAATTGCACACAACCAACCTTTTTCCTTCGAAAAATCAAAATAAGTGCGACACGCCACATCCGAATCCCCTACCTCGTATCGAAGAGAGGTATCCATGGGCGGCGTGTTCACAATCTTCCTCGCATTAAAAACGCCCTCCGGGTCCCAACAAACTTTAGTTTCCTGCATCAAGCCATACACCTTCTCCCCGAACAACAATGGAATAAACTCCCCTCGTAAACGTCCGTCACCATGTTCTCCACTTAAAGAACCGCGATGCTTCTTCACTAACCTAGCTGTCTCTTCCGCCACTCGCCGGAATAACACCCGGTCATTCTCATCTTTCAAATTCAACACGGGACGTAAATGCAACTCACCCGTACTGATATGCGCATGATACACACACTTCAACCCCAGTCGTTCCAGCATCTCCCCGAAATCCTTCATGTAAGCAGGTAACCGTTCCGGAGCTACGGCTGTATCCTCGATCACGGACACGGGTTTCGCATTCCCCGGCATTCCGGACAATAATCCTAGTCCCGCCTTCCGTAAACTCCACACCCGGCTAATATCACTCCCGTACACTCGCGGGAAATGATACCCATAACCGTGCATCTTCATATCCGTTTCGATCTGGTCTGCCACCTGATCCACCTTTTCCCTGCTTTCCTGTGCCAACTCGACAATCAGTATGGCAGCAGGATCACCTTGAACGAAAAAACGGTTCTTATTTTGTGCTATATTTCCTTTACTTAGTTCTAATATATTCTGGTCCATTAACTCGATAGCCACCGGGTGATGTTTCAATGCGACCAGATTTCCCTCAAACGCTTCTTCTAATGTCCTGCAATGTACACAAATTACGGCCTTTTCTTTAGGTGGTAACGGGACAAGATTCAATTTCAACTCGGTCACAAATGCCAGAGTTCCTTCCGATCCCGCTAATAACTTACACAAATTAAACTTTCCCTCATAAGCAACATCAAAGTAATCCGAGTACAACAACTGATCAATAGCATACCCAGAATTTCTTCTCCGCAAAGCTGGGTCCGGAAAATGTTGAATAATCTCCTCTCTATTATTTTCCAACATCTCCACAGAACACTTGTATATCTTTCCCTCTAACGTGTCTTCCGTCATTTTATCCCTCACCTCATCTTTCTCCATTCCCTTCAACCAAGCCTCCTCCCCGTCACTCAAAATAACTTTTGCCTCCAGAAGATGATCCCGAGTACTCCCGTACACCAAAGAATGAGAACCGCACGAATTATTTCCCACCATTCCTCCTAGGCAACAACGATTAGAAGTAGAAGTTTCTGGACCGAAGAACAAGCCCAACGACTTTACCCGCATATTCAATTCATCCAACACCACCCCCGGCTCAACCCGAACCCAATGTTCTTTTTCATTTATCTCTAGCACGTGATTCATATACCGGGACACATCAACGACCACCCCTTTCCCTACCACCTGCCCCGCTAAAGAAGTTCCCGCAGCACGGGGAATCAATGTAATCCCATTTTTCCTAGCAAACTTGATACATTCCTTCACGTCCGAAGCATCCCGAGGATATACAACAGCTATTGGCATCTCCCGATAAGCCGATGCATCTGTCGCATAAATCATTTGATGAAGAGAGTCCGTCATCACGTCTCCCTTCATATTTCGTGTTAACTGTTCAAAATCAATCATTTTCAAAGACTATCAAATATTTTATCACACACCCCGGTCCCCACGTAGCGCAAAGGTAAAAAACTTCTCATAAAAAGAGGTATGCCAATACATTTTGACACACCTCCTGTAATATGAAAACCGGATTCCCGGCTACAAGCTTATTCTTTTATAAACCGTTTCAATTTATCATTTCCCAAAACATTAGCCACAAAAGGTAATGCCAGAACCGTACCCACTCCAGCAAAGCCTCCCAAGAACGTAAACAACACGCAAATCAATCCCCTTTTAGGTTTAGAACGTTCAATCGGAACTACAACCGGTTCCACGATCGTCAAAATCGGTGTAGTTTCATTCACAGCAATCTTAGCCTGTTCCATCTGTTTTGCCAACTCGGAATACACGCTATAAGTAAGATTATACTCATTCGTTAAAGCCTCCTCCTGAGTCTTGGCCACGGCAGAAGAAAAACTCTTGTTCGCATCTCTGAAACGAGCCAAACTATCCTGCATCTTCTCGTAACGTTTTTTTGCAGCATCATATTGTTGCTCCACGAATGTCAAATTTGACTTCACCTTCTCGATTTTGAAATCCGTAATATAAGTCTGTAACAACTCTTGAGCCCGTTCTGCCAACTGAGCTACAGCCAAAGGTTCTCCCAAGGACGCAGACAACTGTACATAACCGTCTTTATCATTCACATTCAAAGAAATCATATCATTCAACATCTCTGACATTTTCTTCTCATCTTTTGAAAGAGACTGTATCGCACTCCCTTGACCCGCAGAAATCATAGTCGTATCTTCTCCCCGGATTGCATTTATGATCACTCCCGGTAAACCAATCGTGTATTTTACAATTGTTCCTCCTAAACTAAATTTTTGGTATTCATCCTTTGTATAATAATCCAACAACGTGATCGGTTGATCATACTCTTCAAACTTTAACGGGGTTGCCATCAAATCCTTCTTAAAAGGAATACTTGCCACAATTTTAGGATAAATTGTCGGAGATAAAACTTCACCACCAGAAGCCCCACCTAAATTAATCCCGACCATAGAGGCCAGTCCACTCAAATTTCCACCGACTTTCTTATCCCCGGATTGAGGGACCATCGTACATCCGGCAGTATATTCTTTCGGACTAAACAGGGCAACTAATACCCCTAGTACCATAAACACGACTGTAATCTTCAGTATCAGTTTCCGGTTTTTCCATAGCTTTTGGACCACCTCAACCAAATCAATTTCTTCCTCCTGTGGCATCTGATTTGCCTGCTTTACTTCCTGTTCCATACTATTTCGTGTTGTTAAGAATTGCAGTAACCATTGCCGCTATCGAGGTCGTTGATGATGCCAGACTCAAAATTTCCGGCAACCCCATCCGATTCTTGTTCACGGATTTCAACGGAACAATAATCTCGCTTCCCGGCTCTATCTTTGTACGATTTCCCTTACAAACAGCTAGTGTTCCGTTCGGGTACAACACGTAAGCCTTTCGTTTTTTCGCATCAACACTGTATCCTCCCGCATTTTCTATATAATCCTTATACTTCATTTTCTTGAAATATGTCACAGCATTAGGATACATCACAGCCCCACTAATCTTAACAGTATTCACATAATTAGAAACTTGTAACACATCTCCTTCCCGAAGGATCAAATCAGATTCCCCTCCTGGATTCTCTAACGCATCTTTCAAGTCAATACCGACATAATATACCTGTTCAAACGACATACTATCAATAACAACTGAATCACGTCTTGAATACTTAGCCAATTGCATTGCAGACTTCACTCTTTCCAACTCATCTGCATTCATACGACGCAACAAGCGGGCACCTTTCACGTAAGCTTTAGAAGTCACACCACCAGCCCGCTTTACCAGATCCGAAAGACGATCATTTGATGAACGTTTGGCATACACTCCCGGGTAAAGTACCTCTCCCCTCACCACAACATTCTGTTGTTCGCTGTATCCCGGAGAACGACGCACCTTAATCTCATCAAAAGGCTCAAGGATAAATCCAGGATCTCCCTCTACCACCAAGCCATCCTTCAAAGCAAATGTGAACAATTCAGCCTCTACCGGCGCTTCCTCCGTACTATTAGGAGCCTTAATTCTCCGAGAAACATCCACCCGAACCATCGAAGCCGATTCCAACAACCCTCCAGCCTGAAGAACGGCATCTTCCAACGTCATGTTATCCACAAAAGGATATTTCCGAGGATTCTTTACCTCTCCTAGAATATCAATCACGTAATCTCCCCGCAATTCAGTTGCAGAAGGCACATACAAGCGGTCATTCTTTTTCAATGGGATGTCGTCAATCTCACCTCTTAACAATTTTCCCAAATCAACCGCAAGCATTTCTTGACTTAAATCCTCTTTCTCTCGATATAAAATCGTTCTATTTAAAAAGGCATCTTCCCGAGGCCCTTCCACTACATTTATCAAATCCTTCACCGTCTTGATGGAATTATTTATCGCATAATTTCCCGGCCGATATACCGCCCCAGTCACGGATACCCGATTTTCGTACCGACTTATGATCGGATCAATCATAACAGAATCACCATCAGCCAACGTAAAGTCAACAAAATCCTCGTTATTTACTGTATATATTTGAAACTCGGAGTCTCCCTTACGGCTCACATTTACATTTTTTTTGTAAGCATCACTAGTAAATCCCCCAGCATACTCCAATAATTTACTCAGACTCTCCTCTCCCTTCATCTCGTAACGCATCGGACGTTTCACTTTACCAGCCACAGTGACAATTTTCTCGTAAGTACCCACGTTAATCAAATCACCATCCTGTAAAGTAATATCAAAACTATTATTACCATTCATGATATAATCATAAACATCCACGTGCTTAAAGGCTTTTCCATTCCGATACAACACGACATCACGCAAAGTTCCCACGTTATTTACACCTCCTGCCGCATACAACGCGTGAAACACCGTTGCCAAAGAAGGTAACACATAGGTCCCGGGCATGACAATCTCCCCCATCACGTTCACCTGAATACTTCGAATTTGTCCCAATGACACTTTCAAAAATGTTGATGGATTTTCCGACGCTAAATCTGAATATATACGACTAAACATCGTTTTCAAATAAGAAGATGCCTCTTGAATCCGTTTTCCATTCAAATAAATCGGTCCGATATTCGATACGTTTATACTTCCTTCTGGAGAAATCACCTGCCGAACAGTCGCTTCCGAATTTCCCCATATATCAATAATAACCTCGTCTCCTGGTCCTAACACATAATTCTCCGGTGTAGGAATATTCAAACTTGGTTCAAAAGTTAAATTTTTATTACTAAACAAATTTCGCCCGAAAATACTATTTTTATCCCCTTCTGTAACCAACACTACATCTCGATTCTCTAACGAGATAGTCTCAATACGCTCTCTATTTTCTTGAGTCAAACCTCCCTGCTTTCCAGAATTCTCTCTCTCGTAATTCTCCTTAATTCTCAATACCTGTTCTTTCGTGACGCCTTTTTGCGATAACATCAAAATAATCTCGTCTTGACTTTTTCCTTGAGCCTGTGCGGACTTCACGGCTTCAATAACTTGTGCATCGGTCATCTGCGCACAAGCAATTCCCGTGACGCCAAGCATAAGTACAATAAAAATTAAAAATCTCATATTACTTTTTTTGAATGTTTTTTATGCAACCATCTCCCAGGTTTATCTTTCTTGATTCGCAAATCAATCCCGATAAACCTATATGCCGGATCGGCCACAAAGATACAGCATTAATTGAAAATCAAAAATCGAAAATCGAATTTTATTGTAGTTTTCAGTCTATAATGTTTCTTCAAATCTCATACTTGCTCTCGTAACGCATAAAATTTACGCCTTAAAGGTAAATAAACAACTACCAGCACCACCATAGAAATAATAAAATAAATCAATGTATACTCTGGAGCATACATCAACACCAACAAATATCCCAAATTAACTACAGCTTGTACTCCCATGTAGATCAAAGAAACAGGCAAATGAGTAAGCTTCCCCTCGTTGGCTAGCAACTGGTATAAATGCTTCCGGTGAGGTTGACTAATGTTCTCTTTCAACAAAATACGATGTATAATCGTCAGCACGCCATCCACCCCATAAACTGCCAAAAACACTAATGCAGACACGTGTCCGGTATGTATTATAAAACCACCCAATAAAAAGAGTATGATAAAAGCCATTGATATCGCTCCCACATCCCCGGAAAAACATTTGGCACGAGAACGAAAATTATAAAAATTAAACACTAGCAATGACAGTATTACCACAGGAATAAACCCCGCCGGCGCTATCGGGGAAACAAACGCATTGATCCCCCATAACGCCAACATGGCAACCAGACTATATCCTCCGGTAATACCGTTAATACCATCCATGAAATTATATATATTGAGTATGGCTAACCCAACAAATAAAGCTACAACCACGTATCCCCACGAAACCTCATGAACCCCTAGCTGTAACAGCAGCAATAACAATGAAAAAGTGTGAACCAAAAGACGAACCTTTGCAGAAAGCGGGTGCATATCATCAATAAAACTCACCAAAGCCACCAACGTCACTCCGCATAAAAACCAAGGTGCAAAAAAATCAAAGATCAATCCATGCACAAGTACCCCTAAATAAAAAATCACCCCACCTCCTCGTAGGGTAATTGTATGATGAGAACTCCTTACATTAGGAACATCCAAAATATTATATCTCTTGGCAATCTTAAAATAAATGTTCTCCAGCACGAAAAGAAGCAGGAGAACAAATCCATAGATCCAATTTATCATTTCTGTCGCTTAAACGATTCAACCATCTCTCGAATTCCATCCTCCAAAGTGTAACGAGGCTCGTAACCGATAGCGCTTAATGCTAACTGACGATCAATAACCACATCTCCCCAGAGTTTCTGATAAAGATCAGGACGAACCTTCTCTATCAGTTTCAAGAATATGGAAGGAGAAGGCAAATTTATCGTGTGTACTCCCAATTGACGAGAAATTTCCTCGACCACGTTACGCGTAGAATAAGGAACTTTATCCGTCGGATAGAATACACCCTCCACCTCTTTCTCCACGGCTAAATGAATAAACTCAACCAAATTTTTTACATTAATAAAATCACGACTATTCCGGGCTGAACCGAAAGGCAGCGGAATATGTTTATTTACCAAACGAATCAAACGCAACATATTACCCGGAGCCATCCCACCCCCATACGCCATCGGTGGACGAATAATCGCAGCTTTAAATTCCCGGTCACTCATTGCCACTAACTCTTTATCTGCTTTAAGCTTGGAACTTCCGTAATAAGTCTGTGGCCTTTCCGGAGTTGTCTCAGAAATTCGACTAGCACTACCGAACACGGCAATCGTACTCATCTGCACGAACTGACATACCCCAGCCTGTTTTGCTTTCTGAGCTAATAAACAAGCCATACGATAATTCACATCATCATAAAGCTCTTGGTCTTTCACTTCCGGACGATGTACGATAGCTGCAAAATTTATTACCGCATCAAACCCTAAAAATGCTTCAACAGGCATATCTCGAAATGCTTTCACAACAATTTCTTTCTCGTACCCAGTCGGCCTGCGACTGTAACACGTGATAGAATCCGTTGATACATATTTCTTTATAAATTGCCCAGCAATAAAACTATCTCCTCCAATAATCAATATTCTTTTCATTCCTTGATCCATTTAAAACGGCATAAACCTCCAACTTGCCCACATACATGAGCATCATTATCTATCTCATATTAGCGTGTTTATAAACAGGATACGCTCTCTCCTCTTATCTTGCTCCCCCCCCTTTTACGTCGTATAGACCTCAGATGTTTTATTCGTTCTCATATAATTAAATAATAGTGTTGTGTGTGTTGTTTTTAATCAAGATGCAAAAATACATCAATGGTTGCGTCATAAAATGATGTTTTTTTGTTTTTAACAACTTCTTAACAAAATCACCATTATCTCTATTGAATTATTCTTAACTCGACTCAACAAATATAATATTTTCAAGCTATTAATTAATCAAATATTCTATTTTACATATCTTACAAATTACATTATTTAAAAAATTTTCCATCGAAATTTCCAAATCTTCGATTGTTCTTTATCCCGATGGAATAAAGAATAATACAATATATGAATACAAACATTCAATCCATATAACATTTGGCACACGTAAAATATCAAATTATATTTCAATGTTTTTTTATAATAAAGTCGCCGTGAAGTCAAAAACATTCGTTCTCGATTTTCTTTCAAAGAATGACTTTTCCCTTCTAAATGAACAATGCATGCCTCTGGCACACTCGTTATTTTATAACCAGCCTTACGAATACGATATGTCAATTCCGTTTCTTCAAAATACATGAAAAAATCAGGGTCAAAACAACCGACCTCTTCCAATACCTTTCTTTTAATCATCATATCTGCACCTGTAATATACCCGACAGGAAGAGGCTGATCTCCATAATTAAATTCAAAGCTTTTCCCATAACACCATTTGGCCAATTTATATCCTGTCAACTGGTCTAATTCTCCAAATACAGAAGGTAAATATCTCAAGAAAGAATGAGTAGGTTCCTTATCTATGTTATAAAGATTTCCCCCACATACAGCAACCACACTCTGCGAATCTAAAAAATCACTCAATATTTTTATTGCATTATTTAACAAAATAGTATCAGGATTCAACAAGAAAATGTTACGTCCTCTGGCTTCTTTTATCCCAATATTATTAGCCCTTCCAAAGCCCACATTTCCTCCAGAGTTTAATATCTTCACTTGTGGGAAAAGCTCTTGAATCATTTGAACTGAACTATCGGAAGATTCATTATCAACAACAACAACCTCAAAAGAAAGTGATTTTGTCTTCTCAAATAAAGAATACAAACATTCTCGCAAAAACTCACGAGTATTATAACTCACAATGATAATCGAAACATCAATACACTGCCTCATCTTAATAAGATTTGCTTCAAACGTTCATACGACTTTTCCCAAGTATATTGTTTAATATAATTATTCCCATTTTCTGCTAATAACCAACGTAATTCTTGATTTTCAATTAACCGAATGATATTATTAGCCAAAGAGACGATATTTTTTACCGGACTAACCAAAGCCGTCTCTTGATGATGAGCAACGACAGAATACCCTCCATTATCAGTACAAGCAACGGCACAACCACACTGCATTGCCTCACCAACAGTTAATCCCCATCCCTCTGTATGACTCGCCCCGACATAAATCGCAGCCTCATTATATATTCTATTCAATGTCACTTTATCCGGCATTTGATAATAAACATACCAATCTGGTAAATTCACAGGTCTTTCATACACCCCAAATAAATTCACTATCAATCTTGGATATTTTTGTTTCACTATATTTAAAGCCTCGAAAGCATCTTGAAAACCTTTCCACTCTAATTCATGGTATAGCATAACGATCCTCTCTCCTTGGCGCTTCCTAATGTCAAGTATTATTTCAAAAGTATCAAAATCAAACCCATTCTCAACAACATCTGCAGATTCGCCCAATTCATTAGCGATATCCTTTAACCAAGGAGCAATAACGATTTTATGCAACGGAGCTTTCCAAGTTGTAATTAAACGTTGCTCATTTGTGCAACTCCAACGTTCATAATGTTGAATGAAATAATATTTATCACTAATATTTACTCCTTGATAAGTCATCAAATATTCTGCTGTTTCCCATGATGTAGCCACATATATGTCAGCAACAGGCACATTTACTTGTTGCAAAGTATAAACAAAATATTGCTTTACTCGTTCATCCAATGTAAACCAACGAGTTGGCAAATATCTTTTTTGCCACTTCCATTTCAAATAAAATAGTACAGATAAAATTCTCTTTACTACAGATAATTTCCGTGGAAATAATACCGAAGAATACACGATATGAACATTTATGCCATCCCGCACTAATCGGTTAGCATACTCATAAACGACCTTAAAACCTCCAATCGGTTTCGATCCAGAACAAGGAAGCAAAAAAACGATACTTTTCATCCCATTTTCATTTTTATCAGCAATATGTATTGCTTTAAATCAAAACCCAAAATAACTGCAAATATAGGCAATGATACACATAATAAACAACCATGAAGTATTACCTTTAAAACAATGTGTACATTTGGAAAATATTGACTAAACATCACCTGTACAATAATAAGTAATACTAATAATAACATATAACGCAATATATAAAAAGTCATTCCTTTTTTATTTTGTATATCTAAATTCAAATACATCACAATAGCCATTAATGTATGAGAAATAAACAATGCGATGGAAAAAGTATAAATACCTAATATTCGATAAAATGTGAGATCAAATACAATCATAATCACTTGAGCTAAAGCTCCAAACACAGCATACTTTTTCCCTCGATTCTGAGCTAACAAGGTTAAACCGAAAAAAAGATAGAAAGCAACGCTAATAAACGCAATACCATAAAACTGGGTCAATAATGCGATGTCATTGACAGTATCCATTGTCACCTCTCCCCGAAAATAAAAAAAAGTATCTATAGGCAAAGCTGCCCCTATTAACAAAGGAATAGTGAGTGAAAGCAGTAAAAAAACAACTTGCACGTATTGTTTAAACACCGAATAAAAGCCAGAATAATCTTGTCCTGAATAATATTTCGAAAGAACTGGCACTAAAACCGAACTTAACACACTAAGAAAAACACTCAATATTATTTCTGTAAACCTTCGGGCATAATCAATAGTAGAAACAATTCCTGTTCCCATCAAATTAGATAAACTCTTTTCCAGGATCGCATTACATTGTGAAACAAAGTACGGAATAAAAAAAGGTATTGAAAAAAAAACAAACGGTTTTACGGCTTCCCATGAAAATAATATTGGAATCCTAATTCTAATCCTTTTTTTTCGAATACAGAGAATTAAAACGATCAATAATAATATTGAACTCAGATATATAGAAACGACCAACGAGTTTATTCCTATTACCGGCGCCAACAATAATAAACACAACACATTCAATATCCCAGAAAAAAAATTCACAATCTCCGGAACATAAAATGATTCGTAAGCATTCAATATACTCGTTCCGATCGTCACTAATTGATTAATTAAAAAGGTAGGAACCAAAAAATATAGCATTTTTACAAAAAGTCGGGTTCCTTCCCCTGAAACAGAAGGAGCTATCACGGCCATTAATTGCTCGGGAAATAATAATATAACCAAAGAGACCAAGATCGTTCCTAAAACAATAAATGAAAGTAAAGATGCCGTTCGCCTCAAAGCCTCAATTTCGCCTTCTTTTTCACGAAGAAAAATAAATTTTGTTCTAAATGTTTCATTTATTGGCCCCCAAACAGCCAAATTAATCGTCGTAATAAATGCAAGAACTAGTAACCAAACATCTCGTTCTATCCCAATACCAAAATACTTGGCAGATAAAGACACGGTTATAATAGATATGGCCGTTCGTATTAACCGTAATCCGAACAAATAAATAGAAACCTTCTTTACATTCTGTGTCATTCTACTTTCTTAAGAACATTCTATACAACAAGGATCGTCCCCGCTTACCTATCATACGCACAATACTCTTTACAGATAAACTAAAGACAAACTCTATAAAATTTATCCGTTTAGATTTCCACATAAAATGCAATAAACGATACTCGGAAACAACATATCTCCATCCGCCCCGCCGTTGTAACATATTATAGCCTCCCCTAGCCCACAACAAGCACTCTCCAATGTTAGCAAACTTTAACCCGGCATTTGCCATCCGATTCCACAAATAATAATCCTCCAACAAATAAAAAGGTTGATAGCTTCCGACGGATATTACCGCCTGTTTACGAAACATTACAGTCATGTGATTGAATGGATTACGCCACTTCATAAATTTCAACAACTGTTCATTTTCTAATGGTAATTCTCGAATTGATTCTATTTTTTCTTTGTTCTCGGAAAATTCTTCTATCCATGTACCAACTACACTTATATCCGGATGCATTTTCATAAAATGTACCTGTTTTTCAAAACGTTTAGGTTTACAAATATCATCCGTATCCATACGAGCAACAAGATCAAATTGACAATATTCCAATCCCACCTGCAATGCTTTACCCAAACCCATATTCTGTTCTAAAGTAATAACCTTCAATGTTTGCTCCTGTTTTTGAAAAGAAACAAGAACCTGCTCCAATTCCTCTGTTAAAGGTCCATCTTTCACAATGACAACCTCTCCCGGGGGTAATGTTTGAGCAAAAACACTTTCCAATGCCTCTTTCAAAAAAATAGCTTGCTCCTTTATATAAACAGACATTAAAACTGAATAATCCATTAACAATCCTTTTTCCGTGAATACTCTATCAATCTATCACATATAACGGAATCCTTTTCCATATCAAATTTACGCCCAATAAAAGCAGACGAAGACATAATTCTTTCGTAATCATCATTTGTCAAAATCTTAGGATTATCTTTACAATTTTCCCAATCAATATATCGTAGATTATTATTGCATACTTGTCCATCTATACCTAATTTTTTTATCAACATTTGAATGAAATGCTCATCCGCACACATCGTATATTTAAATTTATCCATATATGCCGGATTTTCATCGACAAACTCTACAATACTCCTCAAACTCTTTTCTGTAAGGGTCCACCACTCTCCTCCTTTGTAAATATCCTCCACGTTAAATTTTTTAATCCCTATATGCATATGATTATATATATAGCGCAAAAAATAATTAAAAGCCCTCACACATTATACCGTCCTATACTTGTCCCTACTTGAAACGTATTAATCCGAGCATCAAATTCAGGACGACGTTCTAACTCTATAAATTCTTGTGGATAACATATTTCTAAATATTTATAAAATTGAGCATGTGGTTTTATTAACAAATCCTGCCCACTTATTAAACTTGCATAAGAATAATTTATACCCGAACGCAACATCGTTTTAATCAAAAGAATAATCGCTTCTAATTGCGAAAAACCTCCCCAAGAAACTGCAACTCGCTCCTTCAATAAATATGCCCCAAAGTTACTATTCAAACTCTCGCTCAAACTCAGGTATAATTCGTCATTTTTTTTATCAACATGTACATACACATCTGCATATTCGCTAACTAACGAATTGATCAAAGTCATAACCTGTTGCCC
>ENA-UOOA01001851-UOOA01001851.1-human-gut-metagenome-genome-assembly--contig:-P61old-NODE-1851-length-32054-cov-58.027907_pt1 | contig 32054 bp, 30 predicted proteins | sample MGYA00242467_ERZ724014 | MGnify/ENA metagenome assembly ERZ724014 | reverse complement strand
TTTGTATCTTTGTTGCAATTGTATTCAAATGAATACTTTAAAGCAAAGATAGACGAGTATGGAAGAAATAAGCAGTCAAGATATACGTTGGAAACAACGTTTTCAGAATTACGAGAAGGCATTCAAACGTTTATCTCGTGCTATAGAAGTTGTGAAAGCCACTCCCGATGATGATTTGTTGCAATCCGGGCTTGTTCAGACTTATGAGTACACATTTGAGCTGGCATGGAAAACATTGAAGGATTATCTTACATTAGAGGGGTTTGAAGTGCGTTCTCCTCGTGAAGCGATTCGCCAAGGTTTCCAGAGTGGATATATCATGAATGGCGAAGATTGGTTGCAGGCATTGGCCGACCGTAATCTGACCACTCATATTTGTGATGATGAAATTATTATTCGGGTATTGAATGATATCTTTGAGCGTTATTTTTTTCTGCTTCAAGACTTCTATGTTTCTTTTAAAGGAAAAACGGATGAATAAGATCCTGTGGCAACAATATGGATTGAGTGAAATAAACGGGAAGCGTATCATTGACGTTCTTTCTCGTTTTTCAGAGGTACAGGAAGCTGTCTTGTTCGGTTCGCGTGCCAAAGGTAATTATAATCGGGGATCGGACATTGATATTGCTGTAAAAGGCATCATTTCTAAAGATGTGTTGTCGGCATTGCTTGTTGCTTTCGATGAAACGGTTCTGCCCTATTTTGTGGATATAGTGGTTTATGGACATATCAAAAATTTGGCGTTGAAGGAGCATATTGATAGAATTGGAGTTTGCATTTATTCAGTGGCATGAGAATGCATACCGGACGATATGCGTGTCATCCGGGTTTGCTCGTTTTTTTATGTCCCAAAGTGAAAAATGGGACATTTTCTTTTTTTAAGAAATGATGATTATTTCAGTCATTCTTTGTATATTTGTAGCATCATCTACATAAAAGATTAATTTTGGAACAGATACTGCTTATACTCGATTGGATTCTATACGTATTGTTTGCAATAAACATATTGTATTTATTGGTTTATAGCTTGGCATCGCTCCGACGCAGACCAGCTAAAATGGCTCCGGCTGAGGAACATAAACGGATTGCATTATTGATTGCGGCATATCGGGAAGATGCTGTTATAATGGATACGGTACAAGCCTGCCTGGTACAAGATTATCCGAGTGACAGATATGATGTAGTGGTGATTTCAGATCACATGCGGCCTTCTACGAATGAGAAACTGCGTGCATTACCTATAAAGCTGCTTCAGGTAGATTTCGAGAAAAGTACGAATACAAAATCTCTGAAAGCTGCCCTTGAATATCTGGGTAAGGATTCCTATGATATTGCTTTGATAATAGATGCTGATAATATAGTCAATTCCTCCTACCTTGTGGAACTGAATAATGCTTTTGCTGATCCTAAAGTGCAGGTGGTTCAAACGCATCGTGTTGCAAAGAACCTGAATACTAATATGGCCTATTTGGATGCTATCAGTGAAGAAATTAATAATTCTATATTCCGTTTAGGACATGTCAATTTAGGTATGTCGGCAGCTTTGATAGGTTCCGGCATGGCTTTCGAGTATTCATTGTTTTATAAAGCTATGATGAGCAACACTTCAGTTGGAGGGTTTGATCGGGTTTTGGAAATGAAGCTGCTTTATCATCGCATCTTTTTTCATTATTTGCCAGATACCTATGTGCTGGACGAGAAAATACAGAAAACCAAGAACTTCTATCAGCAAAGGCGACGCTGGTTGTCTGCCCAATACTATAGTTTTGGTGAATTTGTGAATCATCTGTTTCCGGCTATTCGTGATCGGAAATGGGATTTTTGCGATAAACTTTTTCAACAAGCCTCATTTTCGCGGGTGTTATTGTTGGGGTTTACCTTTATCTTTTCAGTGTGTCTTTCTATCTGGATTCCGGCATTGGCTTGTAAATGGTGGGTGATATTTGGGGTGCTATTATTGGCGTTGGCTGTTGCTATTCCCCGTCGTTTCTGGAAGTGGCGCCTGGTAAAGGCTATTTGTTTTGTTCCTTATTCATTTTTGCTGATGTTTATCAATTTGTTCCGTTTGAAAGAGGCGAATAAGAAGTTTATTCATACGGCACATGGGATAGAAGAATAATAGAGAAAGAGGGGTTTACCACCCCTCTCTCTCCACTTCAAAGCACGGACATTCCTTCGTCCATTCCATCGGTTCCACTTCCCCGTTTCCATTCACATCCGGGCTCAAATCCCGATGTCCCACTACCCGTGCATCCGGATAATCCATCTTCAACGCCCGCACCAGTACCCGCAACGAATGCCGTTGCCATTCCGTCCGGGTGTCCTTTGCCAGCCCGTGACTGTCCAGTCCACCCTCATAGCAGATACCGATTGATTGAGCATTGTACCCACGCGCGTGGGCACCGACCCTCTCGACCGCGCGTGTGGACTTGATATCACCGTTGCGGCGAACGTAGAAATGATAGCCAATGCCATCAAAACCACGGAGGTGGTGGGCGGTGTCCAAGTCGTGCTCGGTAAAGGGGCGGTCCTCGCGGGTGGCACTGCAATGGATGACGATTAAATCGATCTTCCTCATACGTGTTTACAAATTCATCGCATTCGCACTAAAAGCGCCTATTATAGCCGAAGCCACTGCGATAACTACTTTCAATATTTTGTCCCAAGTCGTTTTTTTCATAAGAGAGTTTTTTAGTGATTAATGGTTAGTAATAAATAATCAGCAGGCTGTGTAGCCTTTAATCTTTAATTTCTGAAGCTGTAGGCTTTAGATCCTATCCCAGCGGATCATCTTCAATACCGCCATCGCCGCCGGAATTTCCGCCACCGGAATTGCCGCCGGACGAGCTGCCCTCTTCGGACACTAATTCGAAGGTGATGTTGTTGGCCCCCCCCTTTGGTACTGGCATTACTGTCGTTCACCAGACGCAAGGTGTTGGCTACCTTGAAACGGATATTGACACGTTCGATATTTTTCACTGTACAGTCCTTGGCCACTTCGGTGGCGCGACATTTGAAGGTGGTATGGAAAATTCCGAAACCGTCCAGGCGGACACTGTTACCGTCGGTCATCACTTGGCGCATCTGGCGCACAATGGCTTTACCGACGTGTACCACATCCTCGGCCGACATTCCGCCCAAGGCTTCGATATCCTGTGCGATGCGTTCAAGGTCGAAGATCTTTGCATCTTTCGATTTACGTTTCAGGGTGAAAACCATCGGAGATGCTGCGTCTCCGATTTTCTTGTGGCGCTGTGTGCGCACTACTAAAGCGTTTGACATGTTGAGTAATGTTTAATAGTTTGATAATCAATTTTTCAACGTTGATGCAACAAAGGTACAGCATGAGGCAAGGGAGGAGGAACGTTAAGGGACGTTACAGGACGTTATGGGAGAATAAGGGACGATAAAGTTAGATTTGAAGTGCAAAAAAAGGGGAACCTTAAGGTTCCCCAAAAACATTGACGATGAGCTGTACCTGTGCAGGCGTATAGTGCCTGCTACCGCGCTTCATTCCCGTGGCCAGCAAACGTTGTTCCAGTCCCGGAGCCGTGCGTATCCACTCGTTGAATTGCTTGACAGCGGTATGCTGGCACACCCCGCGAATGTAGCACATTGCCAGTTCGCCTTTCCCGTAAGTACGTATCGGGAAGTGGGCGTCAAGGTTTGAATCATCTTCTTCCTTCATGTGTTAAAGTTTAGGTTGTTTACCGCTATAAAATATGTGCAAATATACTGATTTTTAATCGAATAAATGACCTTGATCCGAATTATTTTTTAACCAATTTTCATTATCGAATTTGGTGTTTACCGGTCCCGGTTTGTCACCGTCCGGTCCATGCACGATGTCTTCCTCGCAGGGCCAGTATCGCCCGTTGATGCGGTTGTAGACGAACTTGGCATGGGTATAACCGCTACCCAAGTGCTTGAAACGGACTTTGTCGATGTAGACGGTGACGAGTTGTTTGGCATCGTCGCGGTTCACGCAGAGACAGTAGTCGGACATATTACCGAAGTTGGCCGAACCGTTGATGTCGTTCATCTCCACCCGGCGCAGTTCTCCGGTGGCGGTGTTGCGGTTCATCTTGCGCGGGTGCGCCACAAGGATGACCAGGCATTTATGTTGCGCGGCGAAGCGGCCCAGCTTGCCCAGCAGCGAAGTGATGTACATCAGTTCCGTCTGCCCCGACTCCAATTGCTGATCCAGGCGATTCAGCGGGTCGATGACGAGGATGCGCACTCCGCGGCGGTATACCAGTTGGCGGGCTTTCTCCAGGATATGGTCGATGGTGCAGGCCTCGGTTCCCGGCAAGATGTGCGTCACGTTGGCTGTCAGCCAGTTCACAGCGTGGTTGTAGAGTTCTTCCGTCATGCCCGGACCGGGGCCGAATTGCAGTCCGGTCAACTTTTCAATCAGCTTGGCATGATGGTAATTGACCGGCAAGTTTTCGGGGCTGAAGTAGGCTATCTTCCACTCATGGCGCAGGCAGAGGCGCAGGACAAGTTCGTCGACGAATTCCGATTTCCCGTGTCCCGCCATTCCCGTAATCACTACGTTCCGTCCTGTCTCGAAAGTGCAGTTCGCATCAAAGTTTTCCCAACCCGTATCGGCACCGCGGCACAGCCCGTTTTCGAAGAGCGCACGCAGGTCTTCCCGGTAGTCCTCGGCGGTGAATACGCCTTCCAGCGGGATCTCTTCGGCTTGCGCCAGAGTGATGAGAAGACTTTCAGCGCCGTAAAGAATCAAATGTTCATTGGCGTCCTTGCATCCGGGGCCGAAGTGTACCAGGCGGCAACGTTCCGCTCCCAGGCGGCGGACGAGTTCATGGCGCAACGCTTGTCCGGCTCCGTCCTCGTCGGCAGCGATGTAGATTACTTTCTTGGGTTCGAAGTGCGTCTCTACGAACCTGTCCATCCATGTGAGGTTGCTCTGTGCACCGGCAGGCACGGAGATGACGTCTTTCCGCCCGGCAGTCATGAAGGCGCAGGCATCGAATTCGCCTTCGGTGATGATGCACTCCGGAGTGTCGGCAATGGCGTCGATATTGTATGGGATGAGTTCGGCGCCGGTCACCATTTTGAAGTGTTTCAGTGCGCTGCGGTACTTGGTATTGATGAGTACACCATTCTCGAAGTAATTGAAGCAGAGGCAGTTCTCTATTTCATTGCTACCCGGTAGTTTGATGCATTCTTCAGTGATGTGCAGTTCGGCGAGCAGGTTCTGGGCGAGACAGCGTTTTTGCGTCCAGTATTTTTCCAGTTTCTCACTCAACTTTGCTTTTGCAGGGTCGAAGGTGGGACGGCGGAAGTGTGAGGGCAGTTGGCTGGCTTTCCGGCGTTGTTCCTGGCGTTGTTGGCGTTGGCGTTCTTCGGCATCGTCGGGCACGTAGAGTTTGTAGCCGCAGTGGTGGCAGTAGCAAAGTCCTTCGTTCAGGTTGACGGAGAGCGATTTGTCTCCTTTGTGCCCGCGGGTGTCGTTGCACTGGGGGCAGATGGTTTTGATTTTGCCGCTGTTGCGGCCTTTGGTGTCTATTCCGTACTGGTGAAAATTTCTCATTGTTCGTTGATTTGTTTTAAGTTTATTTTTTTATCGTTTGTTAATGCCGCACTTCAACGCCCGTGATGCCATATTTCGCGGGTGCCGGTGCCACACTTGGATGACCGCGAAGTGTGGCATTTGTCTTGCTGAAGTGTGGTATTGGAGGTGTTCAGGTGTGGCGTTTACTCCGTTCAGGTGTGGCGTTTTGGGGGCTTAGGTGCGGTGTTTTGTGAGTTCCACGAATGCGTTGCCTCGTTCCAGAAAGCGGTAGCGTCCGGTCGGGGCGGGGCATCATCGGGGATGGGGCAGCCCAGATAGGTGCGTTGGCCGTTGACGAGCTGCTCGTAGCGGTGGAGGTCGGGTGGGGTGGCGGACTGCTGCTTGGCGTCGAGGGCAAGCAATGCTGCACGCAGGGCTTGCGAGGAGCGTTGCTCTTTGGTGTAGTTGTAGAAATAGCTGCGTGCTTCCTCCGGGCTGTCTATGTTTTTCTCCTTTCCGTGAAGCAGCACGTGGTCCTTGAATATTTCCAGGGCCTCTTTGAATCGCCTGCTCAACAGAGAACTGAAGCTGCTTGTCATGCAGACTCTGTCCTTCCATTCGCTGTCTTGTGCAAGGCTGTCTATCAGTTTCCGCCAGGGACGGAAAGGCGGCATGGCATTTTGCGCAGCTTGTAATTCTCCGCCGCCGCCGTTCTTTTCAACGACGAAGTCGTTGTTTCTATTCTCATCTTCTCTGCTCTCATCTTCTCTACTCTTATCTTCTCTTACGTGCGCGAGGCCGGGTTTCCCTTCTTTATCGTTGGTAATCTGTGGGTTATCATCATTTTCCGTCTCTTCGTTTTTATCTGGAGTTTCCTCGCTATCCGATCGTTCTTCGTCCGTTTCTGGTGAGTTTCCCGGCAGATTCGGTGCAGTTTCCATGCAGTCTTTTGCAGGTAAGTTATAGCCGATGGCTGACTCGAACTCGTCTCCTTTTATGAGGAAGAGCTTGTAGTTCCGGATGACTTTTTCCATATACACTTTTCCGAATCCCTTTCTTTTCATGGTATTCAGTTGCCGGAAAGAGAGTTTTCCGTCCGGTTGGATGTGAAGGGTTTCGATGATATACAGATACGTTCCGTATCCTTTTCCTCCTTCACGGTCAATGAGTGCGGATAGCCTTTTGTCGTTCGACAGGTCGTTTGGGTGTTTAAACCATGCAAATTTTTTCATGTTTAATGAGTTGGTTAATTTTTAGTTTTCATTTAGGAAGGATAGAAGGGCTTCATAGTGTGGGGGAAGGCTGTTCGGCAGTTGTATCGTTCTTAAATATGGTGCGAAATTACATATTATTATTGATGTATAAAAACGTACAAATGTAGGGTTAATGAAGAACTAAATGCCTACAATGTAGCTGCTGGGGCTCTTTTTATTTCATTATGGAACGTAATCCCTACAAAGATGTTTTTGCATGTTTTTTCAAAAAAAAATAAATGGAGGAGCCCTTCTTTCCGGTAGATTTATATAGTTGTGCGACATAAGTTTTTGTGTTACACAACTTTACTGTTTTTTACTCGTTTGGTGTCCGCCAATTTCTCTTGTACTTCTGCGAACGTGTCCTAACATTCGTTTTTCACTATCGGAGAGGTGTTTCTTGTCTTTATCTGCCAACAGACAAGGAATGACTTCCGAAATAATTTCCAACTGGTCCAGTAATGGATTTTTCTTGTGTTTTGCTTCGCATTCAAAGCGAAGTTCTTCTCCGTTGTCGATGCAGAGAGTTAAAGTACATTTTTATTCATAATAAAAAGATATAAAAAAGTCACAAAGGTAGTGTTTGCCGGTTAGAATATCTTGACTTTCAGATATTTTTTTTAGCAGACTGCAATTTTGAAGTGATAAGTCCTCGGAGTGTACCGTGGAGAACAGATACCGCTAACCGGTATTTGCCATGAAGCAGATACATTACAGCTCTCTTGGGAGCGGCGATGAGGGAGAGATAGAGGCATGACAGGATTTTTCCAGTTCCCTGTACGTTTCGGCGTGCATAGATGATACGTGCGCGCGATATGTAAAACTCTCTTAGTGGGGTTCCTTTCCGGGCTGTCATACTTTCTTTGTGATAGACTATGGCGGCCGGCTCATACCACAGTTTGTATCCGGCGCGGTGCATGCGGGCGGACCAGTCGAGTTCTTCATAAAAGAGGAAGTAAATTTCCGTCATGGGACCTACTTGTTGCAGGACTTGACGCGATACCATCATGGCAGCGCCATGCAGTGAGGCTGTTTCGCGTGCCGTCCGATAGCATGGTTGGTCTTTTTCATTGAACCCTATGGCTGCATTTCGCAGTGTGATGAGACTGAGGGAGGTGAAACCTGCATATTGCAACGTATCGGGTGCATAGCTGTATTTCAGCATGGGGGAGACACCGCCGTTCATTTTATCGGCTTCCAATCGTCTCACCAGTACTTCCAGTATGGGTTCCTGTATCAGTGTGTCGTTATTGAGAAAAAAGAAGTATTCTCCTTGGGCTACCTTCAGGCCTGCGTTGTTACCTCCGGCAAATCCAGTGTTGGTGTTTTGTACAACCTTTATTTCCGGATATCGCTTTTTTATTTCTTCACCTTCGGGAACGCGCGAGCCATTATCTACCACTATGATTTCATAGGGATAGGTTTCATACTTGCGGAATGAATCTATCATTTCGCAGGTATCGGCAAGACCGTTGTAATTGACGGTGATAATGGAGACGAGTGTATTCATGGTCCTTTTATCTTCCTTTTTTATCTTATGTCTACAAATATACATTTTCTCTCTTGATTTTTTCTCTCACAAATAGATATATATGCAAAAAAAATGGTTTCTTTGTATATAGGAAACAAGAAGATGCTATAGCATATGACAAAATGGTATAACCAATTGAGAGATTATTTGTTTTCCCAATATAGCAAAAATAATTAATAAGGTTTGATTATGAGTTGGTACAGTCGTTATTTGCAAGTATATGAGAAGAGTTTTGATGAAGTGGCTTTTGCGGATATCATTTCTCAGGTTCGTTCTAATCTCATGAAGCTTCAAAGTGAAGAACCTGTTGTCACAGTCGCTATTATCGCTTACAATGAAGAAAAGCATTTGCTTTCCTGTCTTTGGGCTTTGAGTGAAATGAAAACTCATTATCCAATAGAGATTATTGGCGTAGACAATGATTCTGGAGACAGAACAACTGATATATACCGTGCTGTAGGTCTTCCTTACTATACGGCATATCAACATAGCTGTGGTCATGCCCGTCTCTGCGGATTAGAACATGCTCGCGGAAAATACCATGTTAATATTGATGCGGATACACTTTATCCTCCTACGTACGTTGATGCCATGATAGATGTTATGGAGCGGCATTCTGATGTAATGGGAGTAAGTGCTACATGGGGATATTATCCTGATGATCAGCATTCTCGTATTGGACTTTATTTTTATACGTTTTTTCGTGACTGTTTCTTGTGGTTACAGGCTTTTAAGCGCCCGCAACTGAGTGTACGGGGACTCGTTTTCGCGTATAGGACAGAACAAGCGCGTAAAGTTGGAATACGGGTCGACATAATTAGAGGTGAAGACGGATCGCTAGCACGGGCTTTGACTGAATTTGGTCGTATTGTTTTTTTACGAAATCGCAAAGTTTGTGCGATAACAGGTTATGGTACGGTTGGAGGAGGTTCTTTATGGAATAGTTTTTGGCTACGTGTTCGTCGTGCTTTAAGTAAGATAGGCTATCTTTTTACTTCTGCCAAGGGACATAAAGATGACGAATCCAATTTGGTGAAACATGCAACTGATAGTGATAAATTGGTTTAAGGAATTAGGAAGATTATTTCTTATGATATTTTAGGAAGCATTTTTCGTGTCAAGAGAAAAACTAAGTAGGTAAGGATCTCTTTTTGAAAGAATTTATACAATATATATATGATACTACCAATTGTCATTAGAACTTTCAAAATCGATAAAGGATTATAATATTGGGACATTTCTCTTTTCTGTGTTGCTGATTATTAAAAATAAAAGCTTTGTATTCTCCAAATATACATAAAAACGGTTGATTCCCCAAGCCAGTCAATGTAAATGATGATTAATGTTTAAAATTGACTTCTGTGTAGCTTGAGACAAAAAACTACCTTTTTTAGCTAAGAATATAAATAAAAAATGTAACTTTGTAATAGCCTGTCTTTCAATTTTTAAATATTGTGATGCATTTATGAAAAAAGCAAATATTGCTTACTGTATTCCATCGCTTTATATTGCCGGTGGGATGGAGCGTGTTTTGACGCAGAAAGCTAATTTTCTGGATCAGAAAGGGTATGAAATACATATTATTGTGACAGATGGTAGAGGTAAGAAACCCTATTTCCATTTGAATTCTTCCGTTAAACTGCACAATCTGGATATTAACTTTGATGATCTTTATGGTTGTTTTATGCCTATTCGCATTTTTCGTTACCAGCTAAAAATGAAAAAACTAAAGAAAAGGTTGAATGCTTGCCTCTGTTCTATCAAACCAGATATAGCCGTATCATTGTTACGGCGGGATATCAATGTCATTAATGATATGAATGATGGCAGTATAAAAATGGGTGAGATTCATTTGGATCGTTTACATTACCGCACATTCCGTGTATCCTTTCTTCCGTCTTTTGTGAATGCTTATATAGAGCGCAGATGGATGTCTTCTCTAGTGTACCAATTGCGTCAGCTTTCCCGATTTGTAGTGTTGACTCATGAGGATGCTGCTTTCTGGAAGGAAATAGATAATGTAAGTGTGATTCCCAATCCGGTGGCGTTCTTTCCGGAGTTAGTTTCTGATTGTACACAAAAGCAGGTTATAGCAGTGGGGCGCTTATTCGAACAAAAAGGTTTCGATCGTTTAATATCTGCATGGGCTAAAGTTGTGGAAAAACATCCTGAGTGGAACTTAAAGATATATGGTGATGGTGAACTGCGTGAGGAATTGCAGCGCCAAATTAAAGACTTACAACTTTCTGATAGTTGTATTTTGGAACATTCAGTACAAAATATTGTTTCTAAATATTGTGAAAGTTCTATTTTTGTACTTAGTTCCCGCTTTGAAGGGTTTGGACTCGTCATTGTGGAGGCGATGGCTTGCGGTGTGCCTGCTATTTCTTTTGCTTGTCATTGTGGACCGCGCGATATCATCGCTGATAGAATAAATGGTTTGTTGGTGCCGGAAGGTGATATTGATAAGTTAGCTACCAAAATCTGTTACTTGATAGAGCATGAAGAAGAGCGTAAACTTATGGGGAGAATGGCACGTCAGAGGGCATTTGACTATCGTATAGAAAATGTCGGTCAGCAATGGATAGAACTATTCGAAACATTACTGCGTGAAAAAGAACAATTACTTGAATCGCTATGAATATTCCATTTATTTAAGAATTTGATTGCTTTATTTTCTTTAAAAGAATCCATAGCTTTTGTGGCCAGTTTTTGTCCATACAGGGCTTTTCTATCAATATAAAAAAAACGGAACATATTATTAGAATGAGTGGTAGTAAGAGCAAAGCCTGTATCATCAGATTCTGGTAGTAAGAATCGAAGAAATGTATGGAAGAAGTTAGTTTCCCAGTAAAGTGGAGTAGGGGATAATGTAATAAATAAATGGTATAGCACATACCTCCAACAATATATATGAATTTACGCGTACAAATCCAATTTAGAAAAGGGCCTTTGAAAATGCATATAAATAGAAATAGAAGTGAAATACAAAAATAAGTCTGATTGGAAATCCATGCATACTTGAAAAGTGCATAGAAACAGTATATTCCTATGGCATCCCAGATGATATGTCGTTTATTTAGAAACTCTTTTCTTCGTATATAAAGTTCGGCTATGACAAATCCCACCAAAAAATAGTGTAAAAAACTTAAAATGGAGAAATGTAAATGTAGTGTTTGCATTTCGGCATGTCTGGATTTGAGAAAAAGTGTAATAGCAGCCAATAATAACATTTTAATATATCTTACTATATTATTATTACCCATAAATAAGAATCTTATGAGCCATGGAGCGATGATATAAAATTGAATCTCAGTTTCAAGGCTCCAAGTGACTGGATTAAATGGAGGCCAATTTCCATAAAAAAATACATGCGTATAGGTCATGGTGCTTAATAAGTGTCCTATTTCATTAAAGAAGTTCAATTGAGATACCACAATGTAGGCGATATAGATTAAAAGGCAAGATAGTAGAAACGGTACTTCCAGACGAGTGATTCTGCGCATGAAATATGATTTTAGGGAGGGGCGTTTTGTGCCTTCCAAATAATGCATAAAGAATGGAAGAGCTATAACGAAGCCACTGATGGCAAAGAATAATTCAACGCCCAAACCGCATCGGTTGATAAACCAACTACACGAATTGATTTCTTTTACACCTTGATAGTAGTCGTAATTTATACTTCGACCATAGTAGTTATTTAAGTGAAGTAGGCATACGGTGAAGATGGCAAAGAAACGAAAACCATCAATACATGCAATGAATTTTTGTGGATTGATGGGACGTTGCAATTTACTGAAATATGCAGTGATTATTGCCTGTAAACGATTGAAATATAACATACTATGTTAGATTAAAGTTGTATTACGTGGGTTTGAACCAAAATACCAGCCAATTACGGAATGATATGTAGGATGAAAAAGATAGACGATGGAAGCGGAAGAATGTTTCTATCTTTTCAGAAAGAGTTAAACGGTGTCCTGCCCAAATAATTGCATTTAAAGTTTGGGATAAGTAGACTTGGATAATTTCGTTCCAATTAGGGTCCTGAACACTTAAGTCTCTGATTTTAGAACATACAATGCTGTATCCTTCAATGTTTTTCATGCTGATTCTGTTTGTCATTGTTGAATCTGGACGTACTCTGCGTTTGAATAATGCTTGAGGAATATAAGCGACTCGTTGAGCTTTAAGGTGAATTTCTACTATAAAGAATTGGTCTTCATGAATAATGCCTGCTGGATAGCCACTGAAAGATTTCTGCATAAATTGATGATTTAGAAAGCAGAGGCAACTGGAGGCTGAAAAAGCGGAATGCGTGAGTTCATACATTAAAAGCTCTTCTCCATTCCAGATTTTGTTTGAGGCGATTCGGTCTTTTCGATTGTAATTAGGAATATTGGAACTAGTGTTTCCGAAGATTTCAGCATCGAAAGCTACAAAATCTAATCTTTCTTTTTCACAACGGTCATAGCACTGTTGTAAAGTGGAACTGTCGAGCAGGTCGTCGCTGTCCATAAAATAAATGTATTTACCTCTTGCAAGTTGAAGACCATGGTTACGAGCAGCACCTTGCCCCTGATTAAATTGGAAGTAATATTGTATTCTTTTATCTTTTTGTACATATCTCTCTATAACTTGCTGGCTGTTATCTGTGGAACCATCATTAATTATGATGATTTCTAACTCTCGTAATGACTGTTGACAAATACTATCTAATGCTTCACCGATATAGGGTGCAGTATTGTATACTGGTATGATGATGGATACTTTGGGTATCGATAAAATACTGTCATTCATCTTTTCTTGTTTAAGATATTTTTGACTTTTGCAAATATATCATATTCTTTGCTAAACTGCACATAAAGGACTAATAAAGTGAGAGTAAGAATACATTTAATGCTTAAGGATAATATGATATTGATATCTTTACTGTAGGCTGCTACAAAGAACAGACTACAACCGATTAGAATACTTACTATTGCAGGGGAAAGCAAAGTGAAGAAGAAGTGTAATAAGTTTTGGTGCAGTATATACCGGTACAATTGCCAATAACATTGCATGAAGTTCAAAAAGAAAGAGATAAGAATACACCAAGCTATGGCTTTCAATGAGCTGAAATAGAAAATACCGATGAGAATTCCTGCTGCACTAGTAGTAGCAGAAAATATACCACAAATGAACATATCGCGCGTTCCGTTTCCTGCTTGAAAGAATGATCCTGATGATGAGAGAATCAATTGGATACCTACTGTCAACGACAGAATCTTGAATACAGGAATGGAGGGATACCATTGTTGGCCAAAAAATAAGAGTATTAATTCATCTGCACAGAAATAAAGCAATATACTAAGTGGAAAACCTATGAAAGCCAAGAAGCGAACAATACGTTCATGGGCATTACCAAGTTGTTTCATATTGTTTTGGTAATCACTCAGAACAGGATGCATAACAGGAGTGATAACGAATGTTATGTTTTGTACTGGCAACATCATTAGTCGGTAAGATTTTTCATAATATCCTAGGTCGTTCAGTCCTATATATTTACCTATCAGAATCTTGTCTAAATTGCGGGTGAAATAATTGACAAAGTTGAAAAGAAATTGATATATAGAGTAGCTCCATATTTTCTTTACACTTTCTATACCGAAGGTGAAATGGAATTTTTGTGGATTCTTTTTTAATGAAACTATATATATAAGTAAGCTTGATAGAATAGGTTGGATAGTTAATGTATAGAGTCCAGCCCCTGTCAATGCTGCTATAACAGATACCAAGCCAGTGAAAATTTGTATAAGGAGGGTGCGATAGGCAACAAATTTAAAGTTCTTGTCTCTATAAAACAAAGTGTTGGGAACAATAGCGGCAGCCGAGAAAAACAAGCTAATGGAAAGTAATTGGCAAATAAGAACTAGATGAGGGGTGTGATAGTAGTCGGCTATTACCCAAGATGAGAGGAAGAATAAGCTTCCTAGGAAGAGACCTAACCAAAGAGTGAATGAATAGATATTACATAAATCAGTATCTGTCAATTCTTTATTCTGGATGATGGCGGCAGAGAAACCTATATTGGTGAAGATACCGAAAAAATTGATGATGACCGTTGCTACTGCCACAATACCAAAATCGCTAGGTGACAGTAAACGGGCAAGCACAGCTGTGACCAATAATGAAATAATTATTCCAGAATATTTAGCTATTGCTGTATAAAATACTCCTGAGAGCATTTGCTGCTTTATGCTTACCATTTCCTTTATTTTCAATGCTCATTATAATAATCGACCACTTTCTTCATTTGCTCTTTCCACGAAAGATGTCGGATAGAATCTCTGATTTCTTGTGGTGGTACAGACTGTTTGCGATAGAAATCTATCAGCTTAGAAATATCTATGGGACTTTCATCGGCAGGGATTTTTAGTATATATGGCATGTGATCAAAATCATCATCGATTTCTGAATATACAAAAGCAAACCCACGTGCAGCATATTCACGATTCTTTAATGTTTTAATATTGTATATACCGCTACGGTGACGTGCGAGGCTACCGATGGCAAGATCGGCCTGCTCAAATAATGCATCCAAATCTTTTCCATATTGGGCACCGTGTAGAATGACGTAGGGCTGTAGCTCGTATTTAAAGATGAGTATCTCTATTTCCTGTTGCTCTCGTTTGCCAGCAAGATTGCCTACAATATGGAAGTACACTTTATAGTCCGGATGGGTAGCATAATAGTTTTTTAATCCTTCAACCAATCGGTCGAAACCATGCCAGAAATGTATTTCTGCTACACCTATCAAGTGCATCTCTTTGCTTGTATCATGTATGGTTTCACGCAATGGAATATGATTAAAGTCTATTCCATTGGATATGCGAATGGTACGTTGTCCGAAAATCTCTTTGTCATTGGAATATGTAATAATGGCATCGATATACTTACATAATTTATGGCGAAATATACGGTCAATGCAGAGATTTAATTTTTGCTTTGTAAATTCCTGATCATAGGGATAGGTCGGGATTTCCAATAGTACTTTTACACCTTGTTTTTTTAAAGCCTTTACAAAATGTATGGTGAAAGGATTTGCATTATGGTAGGAACGGATATACACGAATGAAATATCTTCTTGCTTTATATATTGTAGGATAGGACCAAATGAAATACGTTTTTTTAACTTGGCTATTATTCCCTTGCCTAAATCCGTTAAAACATGGTCGTCAATCAGCCATTGTCGATTACCATCGGGCGTAATATCGTAGTAACACGTCCGAATATTTAAACCGCAATCTTTTAGCGCTTCTATTTGGTATCTTATCTTTTTACTGATGCCATTGTACTCTTGGAAACCATAGAAGATAAGGAATAAAGCATTCATATTTTTATCCATTTTCTTTCATTGAAGTCATATCTTTTAATAACTTTAGCCGGATTCCCTACTGCGATGCTATAATCGGGTATGTTTTTAGTAACTACACTTCCAGCACCAATTTGACAGCGCTTTCCGATATGTACACCTGCTACTACGACGGAATTAGCACCTATATGAGTCTCCTCCTCGATAACAACTTCTCTCTTATCTAAAGGTTGAGCTGATGAGTTTCGCATGCCATCTTGATAGCAATGGTTAAATCCCGAGATAAAGACGTGTTGACCAAGCCCACATCCGTCTTTTATGGTGACTGGACCTATGACTACACTTCCAATCCCGATTCTTACTTTGTTGCCGAAAATTATATCTCCAGCTCCGTTATTGATTGTTGTAAAATCTTCAATGGTACATTGATTGCCCATTTCAAACTTTTTCCATGGAAAAACATCTATTCGCGAGCGACGTCGGCGAATAACACAGCCCTTCCCTTTTTTATGGACAAATGGATTAAAAAAGAATCTGACCCAAAAACGTGGTTTGGGGTTGTTTGAAGGACTTATTAACCAATTGGCAAGTTTTGATAGATCTTCGTTTTGCTTGAGTATTTTTTTAAGCTTTTCTATCATATTTATAATAATGACTGGTATAGTTTTACTAACTCATCAGCTGTTTTTTTCCATGAGAAGTGTTTGGCTCGTAACAGTCCATACTCTTTTTGCTGTTGGTAAAAGACATCATCAGTTTCAAGTTTCAATAGGGCATCGGCTATCTCTTCTGGTTTGTATGGATCTACTGCCAAAACACCTGTTCCAGCCACTTCAGGCATAGCAGAAATATTGCCTATAATAACAGGGGTTCCACATGCCATAGCTTCTATCATTGGAATACCGAAACTTTCACGAAGTGAAGGGTATAGGAAAGCAAAAGCAGCGTTGTAAAGTGTTGATAAATCATGGTTAGCAATGTATCCTGGATAGTATAAGTACGGTTTTAGGTAGTCAATTCCTTCTTGCTGCAGTAAATTGTCAATATATTCTTCTTTTAGATCAGCGATGAGAAGTGGACGTTTTGTAGCGGACTGTTGCAAATAGAGGTTATATGCTTGTAGCACACGAGCTGTATTTTTCTTGGGATCGGTATTTCCTAGGAAAAAAAGATAATCTTCTTTAGGAATATATTGGTGGATAACATGCGTATCTATTACTTCCATTGGGTAGAAATGGGTACTGTATCCGTTGTAAATAGCTACAATGCGATTTGTAGAAATATTCATCTTCTCTCGAATGCGATTACATTCAAAAAGAGAGACTGTAATAATTTTCTTACATTTTTTTAATATGCGTGGAACAACCATGCGGCGGTAGTACCGGCCCATTTCTTGGTAGAAAGATGGACTACGGTGTTGTCGTGGTTCTAGATAAATAATATCATGAAGTGTTAGTACCAAGGGTACTGGACTGTATATAGGAGCAGTATTAGAAGTACAGTGAAGTATATCTACTTTCAAATGTCTTACAATCCATGGCAAAGCTACTTGTTCCCATAAAGGATAAGTAGGACATTTCAGTTCAATAATGGATAAGTTGGAAGATTCTTCTAAACAACGGTCTTCACCCGGAGCGACTATGACGTAATATTTGTTACCATCTTCTCGCTTCTGCAATTCACGTATGGTTTCCAATGCGACAAAATCCATACCGTGTTTGTTAGGTCGGAATATGCGTTGTGCTTCAATAGCTATTTTCATGATACATCGTTTCTTTTTTTCTTTCTTAGGAAAAAACGGGTGAAATGACTAAATATAGATGCGAATACAAGTATAGGCAATGCCCATACAGAACGTTTAAAACGTTTGCTTACTTCACCTTCGGGTAATGCCATAACAAACGATACAGCAATACTACATAAAAGAACATACCACTTGAGGCTAAGAGGCCATTCAAGAATTGTTGTTCCAACTGCGCACAGAATGATGAGAGCGATAAGCAAAAAACGTGATGGCATTAGCCATTGGAATAGTTTGAGGGCATAATCCCATTCGCCTCTTAAGAGTGCAAATGGTAGTAATCTAAGCGCCAAGATAGTACTGCTATATTGGGCACGAAGCCAGCCAATACGTTGCGCTTCATAACCATTGGCACTTTCCTCTTTTTTGCTATAACATACTACTTCTTCCATATATTCAGTGTAGATATTCTGCCTCAATAGAGCCGTTTCCATGGATTTACTTAAGTCAGAGCCTTTCAATGTAGGAGCTATTTCGTGAAACATGGCGAAATCGAATGCCATAGCTGATCCAATAAGTGCAGAAGAAAACCCCATACGAGTATGCGCTTTACGGAAAAGGCTGTTATTGATTTCTTCACTTGTAGCATTCAATACAGCAATACTTGTCGTTAGATTTTCTGTCATTCGGTGTGCTTGTATGGAGTCACAACCAGAATAATAAGCATTGTTAAAAAGGGTTAATGCATTAGGAACGATGCGGTTATCTGAGTTAAAAATAACAGTAATGTCATATTCACTTGGTGAATAACGTTCCATTACCTGTTGAATGGCGTAAACTTTAGTACAATGCTCTTTATCGGGAACTACAATGTTAACCGGCATCTGTAGAAGGGTAACAAGATCCTCTTCTGGTAGTTGAGTGGCAGCTACAGCTATATCGTACTTATCGCGGGGATATATTTGGGTATCTAAAAAATGATTGATGGAGTTAATAACTTCCTTACCATTGCGCAATACGGTGAAAAGTACAAGAAAGCGATGTTGTACTTTTGCAGGAGGATAAGGGCTTTTGTATTTGCCCAATGAGAACAAGGCGCATATAAAAAGGTATACGACCGGAATAGATAGTAATAGAAATAATACTGCATCAGTGATTTGTAATGCATTATTGTTTTCATCCATCCACCATTCGGGATTAAATATGGAAAAAAAATCGTTCATAATATATGATTATAGTTTATTTAATTTTTGTTGAGCTATCTGTTTTTCTATATATGGTCCATTCATTACGAAAATTAATATGGCAGTTAAAAGGAAATTGGTAGGTGATAATCCAATAGCCTCCCCTGCATATCCATTGATTGTGAGACCAAAAGCTGCACATGTAAATGCCGCTAATATTTGTCTTAAAGTTGAATCTTGAATCCGGAACATAATCAAATAACAGCATCTAAGAAAGATTACTGCATAAATAGATAAATAAAGTAGAATTCCAACAATGCCATGTTTGATCCATATGTCCACAAAGTATGCGTCAGGGGGAAGAGTTCCTTCTATGTATGTTCCATCATTTTGGAGCCATAACATGGGAATATCACTATCTATGCCGACTCCGAAAGGACGTGTATTGAGATACTCAGCAATCATTCGCCGATTTCTGACTCTTGCATTAAAAGATGCATCTTCCGTTGGATGTATAGCTGTCCGCATACGACGAATAAATGAATTGTTTTGTCCTATATCCGTGAAAGCAAGTACCGAAAAAATCGTTATTCCCAAAATCATAGAAGTTGCAGTAATCTTAAGACTTTTACAAATGAAACTATATAAAACTAGTCCAGCGAATGGTACGACAATTGCGCTTCGGGTACCTGACATAAATAGGCCTATCATACTAACGATGAATATGGTTAAGTAGAAGATTTTTAACCACCGACCGTGGGTGTTAAAAGTTACAATACCATATATTAGAGTAATAGCACCCATGTGAGGACCAAAGTTTCCAGCATCACTAAAAAATGAAAAATAACGAATACCACTATGGATGATATGAGTACTTGCTCCTCCTTTATTTAACCATATTCTTTCACCTAAGTCGAATCCGACAAATCGTTGGTACATTAATTTAAGAAATGCTGTAAAAGTAAGTATTCCTAGGAGTATCAAAAATGTTTTTAACATTTTAGGAGTATCTGAAAGTATAGAAGCAATAGAATAAAGTAATAAATTACCAATGATCCAGTATCTAAGTCCCCAAATGATACCTGAATGGGATGTTCCAGGGTTTAGCATTTGAAAAAAGATGAATATAGCCCATACCATATAACAGAGTGTCATCGTATTTATGGCATTGGTTATTTTTATATTTTGCTTCTTTTGGATAACCTGTATTAAAATGGCAATCGATAGATAAATTAATAAAATATCTAGGCCAACACTAAAGCCGGATTTTTGAAAATAACGCATTACATACATATAGTAATAAGCATATATTATATATAATAAATATCCGACGCGAGGATTTGAAAGGCCGTAGTAAATGATTGTTAATATTATTGGAGAACTTATAATAATAGCTGCTACAAATAATTGTTGAGTAACAATGGCATATGCCATAGATACTAACCCACCAACTAGCAATAGGTGTATGAATGCTTTGGGTGAAGCTTCTTGAACTGAATTATTAAGAGCCATGTGCAATTAATGATTACTTTACTGCTGGCTTCTGTGAAGTCAGACCTAACTGTGCCAAACGGCTGAAGAAAGAATGGACAGGTGTTTTAGGGGGCAATTCACCTGTAAATGATTCTACTACTTCTCGGTCGGCATTATTTAGATAGAGCATAAAAGGGGTATCGCTTAATGCTTCTTTTATTGGTTTCATCGTTTCTGAATCGCTATTGCGCCACAAACGACGAGCATTAGCAACAAGTAAATTTACATCTGCTTTCTGAAGCACAGGTAGCGGGATAGTGTCATCTTGGATAGGGGGATATTCCACTATTATAATATCTGGTATTTGTTCTGCTTCATTCAACGTCCAAAAGTCACTTAGTTGCTGGGCTTGTGCATAGTTTTTGTTGGATACTTCAAAATCATAATTATAAGTAACTAAACGCACTCGCAACCCTTCACTTTGCCAATAATTAATAAAATATTTAGCCAGGAATGATTTTCCTTCTCGAGGATTTATACTTAATAAGTTTATAATGGTGGGCTGTCCCGCTTTCATGTATCTGTTTAAACGGTGACAACTATATGCAGCCGCTATGCGGTTACAAGCTTTTAAGAATCCACGGTATTTCAAGTTGCTAATACCATTGAACGCAGCAATCACAGGTAAACCTGTTAGACGTGTACTGCGATAGGGGTCGCGTAAAGTACGATCTAAAAGTTCAATAATCAGAAAGTAAGTCGTAATAAAAACAAAGCTTCCGATAAAAGCAATTAATACGTATATCAAACGCTTACGTCCATTATCTGTTAACGGATAAGCAGGAGGCGCAACCGTTTGCAAGTTGCTGGTACTCATCTCTATGTTTTTTAAGCGCAGGTTTGCGTCTGCTAATCCTTTTAATTGAGTGCGATAATTATCTTCCGCAATACTTATAGCACGCTCCTTGCGGTTGACTTGGGTACCAACGGGGGACATTTGACTATATTGGTCAAAGATATCTTGTTGTCTTCTTTTTAGAACTTCCAATTCAGCTTTGGCTCTTGCTTCATTTACTAATGCAGATAACCACTCGGTAATCATACTTTCGATACCTACACCTTCCTTGGTAAAACTAAATTCATTTAAATTGTCAGAAATATGACTAATTTTATCTTCAGCTTGCTTTAATTCCTCTTTAGACTTTACTAATTTTTCATTTGTTGAACGTTGATTATCAGAGATAAATATCTCTTGTTCCATAATACTTTGGTTCAACAAGCTAACCTTGTTTAATTCCTGTAGTAGATTTGTATTGTTTCTAATAATTTGGGCTCGTACGTCCATCTTTTCATCTAACATTTTGCGTAGAGCTATAGCAGATTCATAAGTACGTTCTGCTAATTCTCTACGGTCATCTACTTCGTATCGAGTACCAGCTAGGGCTTTTGTCTCTTCATTATAATTGATTACACGTTCTTTCACATTATAATGCATTAAATCATCTTCTTCTGCATTTAGTTTTTCCTTTGCAAGGCGAACTTGTTCTTTAAAATAGGCGATAACATCATTTGTAGCCTTAAAACGGATAATTTCATAAGCTTTGATTAATTCGTCTATGAGAATACTGACAGTTTTTTGGGTTATGCCAGGGTCCGCAGAAGTATAAACAATTTCAAGTATATCGCTGTTACCAACTCGTTTTATATTGATGCCTTCTAAAGCAGCTGCACTATAAAATGCTACAGGTCGATTAAATAATGAGTATACGAAATTTTTACTCTCCTCCTTGCTGTAAGCTGCGAGATTAGCCAATGTCTTTTCAACATCTTTCCTATCCACTAATGTAAGGACTTCTTTAGGCGTTATTTGCAGTAATTGTCGATAATGTTTTGCTAGGATATACTGGTTGTCTTTCCATTCTTCTCCATATGTCAAAGAGTTAGCGAGTAGACGGAGAGAAACCTGCTTTAGAGTTCCTTGAGACTTTGCAATACTGATAAGGTTATCGAAAGTACTATTAATGACAGCATAATTAACTATAGACCCATCCAGAGAAGTGGAATTAGTGACGCCAGCATAAAGGCTACTCTTTACAGTATAGCTATATGGGAGGAATTGGGTAAAATATACAACAAGTCCTGTGACAAAAAATGTTCCCCACACCAACCAATAGCGGATGCGATAGATAAATTGCGATATAAATTGTAGTATATCCATATTAGCCTTATTTATTTCTCTCTAATGATTTTTATATTAGTGAGCATTTCAAGTAATATAATTGAATTGTGTAAAACTACCCGGCTTTGTTCGTAGGCAGTAACAGCACTGGAGCGACGAGCGCGTTCTACCCCCAAAGAGATAATATCCAGTTTTCCTTGTATAAAATTGTATTCTGTGATTTTCATCTGTGCATTATATAATGCTGCCGTTTCTGCCTTTGCTTTAATAGTAGCAAGTTGTTCCATAACCGCATTATAAGCTTCCAAAATTTTAAGTTTACGGTCTTCCATAACTTCATCCTGTACATACTTTAATTGTTCTATGCGGTATTGGTAGCTTTTCAGTTTTAGTGGTCGATTGAATAAATCTCCCAAACCTACGCTGACGCTAGCACCTACATTGAATGTTTGGCGAGTACCAACACTTGTCGTCTGATACCAATCTGTAAAAGTTTCACTATTTTCATTCAGCGTGTTAAAGCGTCCATAGGCATAATTACCATTTAATCGAAAATAATTCCACCATTCCCGTTTTTCAATGCGATATTCGTTTCTAACCTGCTCAATTTGTGATTGTGCTTTTTTCACTGTGGCATTTTCTGTTACAGCATCCAAGAAGATTGATAATGGAGGTAATTCCATTTTTTCAATTTCGTATGGGAGATCTTTAATACTTTGTTCGACAGCTGTATTTCCCCATTTACTATCTTCTTTTTTTAAAAGTTCTAATGTCTTGATACGTTCTTCACGCGACATTGTTTGTTCTTGAGCAGTAGCAATAGTTGGTAAAGCTGATAAACCTGCAAAAGCTATGGCACAAATCAAGAGTTTAATATATCTTTTTATCATCTTCTGCTTTTTCTTTTACTATGTTATACATTTTCTTTTTGTACAAATGCTGTTAATGTTTTGAAGATAATTTTCATGTCTATCCAAAAAGAAAAGTCTCTGGCATATTTGATGTCCAGTTGTTTTCTCTCTTCTGCTGACATTTTACCAGCTTCACCGCGTTTCTCTACCTGCCATAAACCTGTTAATCCCGCAGGAGCCATAAAGCGGTCGATATATGCATCACTAGTTAATAATTCTGCTTCATATAGTGGGAGAGGTCGATTGCCTACAATACTCATGTCACCTTTTAGTATATTAAATAATTGTGGTAATTCATCAATACTATATTTGCGAATAAAGCGTCCAACACGAGTGACGCGGGGGTCGTTTTCAAGTTTGACAAACGTATTTAATTGCGTTTTTTCCTTCTTCTTAATAAAATCTTCTTCAGAAATTACGAAATCATCTGAAATTAACAGATTTTCTTCTTCTTCTGACGTTCCGGAAAGGTCGTCAAAACGAATCTCTGGACCTTCATCTGAGTTTTCAACTTCTTCAATTTGATATTGGTTGAGAGCATTTAATTCCTTCAACCGCTTATCCGCATTTGTGTACATGGAACGGAATTTCAAGAAGTTGAAAATCTGATAATTAGAACCGACACGCTGAGATTTATAAATCACTTTTCCTTTACTTTCTATACGAATGGCAATGGCAGTTCCAATCAATACGGGAGAAAGAATGATAACAGCAGTACTTGCAAAAAGTACATCAAACGTGCGCTTCCATAGAGGAAGATGGAAAGTGTTTAATACTTTGCGGTGGGTTTCGCTAAATTCTTTCAACTTATTTTCTTTGCGTGCTCTGAGGTATGTATTCATACGTTGAACACTATCCTCTTTGGCATGTGGTGGAAGGGTATTATTTACTCCAGCTTGCAGATAAGCTTTCCGATTTTCGGATTTCAGTTCTTCCGTTATGAGAGTGATGTAAACCCGGGGATAACGCTTACGCAAATAGGATATATCAATACAGTCTGCCTCACGCGTTTCTGTCTGTTCATAAAGGATGGATATGTTATACCTGTCTCGGATGCCATCGATTACTTTAGCCGCTTTCTGGGGAGAAGAGACGGCAACGAACATACCCCCTGTGACTTTGCTCAGATGATTGATTATAATCCGATTATTCCCTATATAGATATAGTATAACATGCTCTCTATATGTATTTGTTGTTGATTCAGATGAACTTTTTGAGACGTACTTTCAATTCCATGGGATTGAAAGGTTTTAAGATGTAGTCTACTGCACCTTCTTCAAGCAAACGGATACGCTCAGTAGTACTTTCTTCACTCGAAAGCATCATAACGGGGATATGCTTGAAGAGTTCGTTGTCCTTGAGGTATTTAAGAAATTCTGAACCGCTCATTTTCGGCATACGTATGTCTGATATGATCAAGTCGGGTTCATTACCTTCGTGTAACCACTCAATTGCTTTTAAAGGATCTTCGCAGTATACAAAATCATACTCTTTTCCTAAATACATAGAGAGTACTTTGCCTATAGAGGCCTTATCATCTACTAATAATATCTGTTTCATTATTGTTATTTATATTATTCTGTTACCTGCTTTATATATTATAAATTTTTTGTTCATAAAAAAAACTGCTTTCTTTATGGGCTTTACAAAGCAATGAAGGCAGTTTTATCTTATTCTTTTTTCGTCAATACATTTGTTTCGTTTGATAATAAGCAAAAATACGTTTATTTGCGCTAATTGTATTTGTATAGGGAGAGAAAAGTTATTTAATTAACGCTTTTTAATAGATATTCTCGATCAGATGAAACAACTTTCTCTTTAGAATCATCAAATAATATTTTTTTGCTTTTTAGGCTCTTGATAAGTAGGAAAAGAGTGTGATCGATCAGTTCTGTAAAGCGAGGCATAAAAAAGTCAGGTATTTTCTGACTTTTTTATGAAATTTGCTTCGTATCGGTGATTATGGTTTTATAAAAATGTCATTATTATGGTTTGATATCCAATCTTGATTTTCGGTTTCTCCACCACTTATGATCCAAGTTTTGAATTCGGAGTAGACATTTGTAATCATTTTCCGTTCTTTGGCCCATTTCCAAGCTTCTGTACTTGGTATGCAAATGCCCCATGCTAAACCTTCAGTACTGATATAAAAGCCTTTTGGGTTCTTGCCAAGTATTTCATTGTCTGCCGAGGCATCGTTGCCCATTCCGAATAATGCTGTAGTTCCTAAATTAGTAGGAGCATAATTAGGCAAGTGTATTTCTGTACGTTTTATATTCCCTTGTGCTTCTTTACTTATAATGAATACATCAAAATTATTGCTATTCATAGCCTTTGTTGCAACTTCAGCTGTAGAGAATGTCATTGAGAGTTCAAACTCGGCTCCATCTCCGGAATTGTATGTACTTTCGGCTGTGGGGTCGGTGCAATAGAATGTGAAGTCATCATCCGCAATAGAAGGATTGCAATACTTATGTGCGTTGGTACAGAGGATTACAACCGGGTGATTTTGTCCGCTTTCAAAGACGGGAGTACCATTTTGTACTTTCCCATTCAAAGTTACTTTACTGCTGTTTACATTCAGGAACTGGATACCTATGCTTGTCTTGCGGTTGGAACCTACGGCGCGTACATTTCCTTGAATGGTTAACTTCTTGCTATCGGTTATAGTCATCTTATTAATGGTAACAACGATGTCGTTCATGTCAAAATCGCCATAAGTGGGCCATTGATCCTCAAAAGCATAAGTATAGATAGTGTTGTCGCTTGTATCCGGTTTTGGAGGATCTACAGGGCCGGGATTGCCAGAATTGCCTTCGTAGATAATGCCAGTGCAGGTTTCGATTTCTTCTTTAGCTTCATCTTTCTTGGTTATTTTCACAGAAGGTTCTTTCTCATAGCGTCTGTCGCTAATTCCCCAGCTAACTTGTACGCCGGCATTTATTTCATTGTTTACAGCTAATATCAAATTTCCTTTCAAATAAGTCGTCCATTCGTAAGTGATAGTTTCTGCTTGTACCATTGATGGGGTATTTGTACCAGCATTTATTTCTAAACTACTTCCACAAGTGAAGGTGGTGGATTTTATGATAGAACCATTTTTTAGTATAAGTTGGGCTATCTTGTTATCATTATATGACATTACTTCTGTGGCTTCCCATGAGTTACCGTTCTGGGCTCCAGTGATGGAGCCATTGTCTACTACTAATTGGGTAAAATAGAATGCTTTCCTTGCTATGAATGTACAGTTATTGTATAGCCAACTTGCTGCTATATTATTTGCATCATATTTCTCAACTTCAACTATGTTGTCATTGATGAAGGTTTTTACCCCACCAATGAATTCAGTGGCTTTTAGATACCCAGTTTCGTAATTGGCAATAATACCTTTGAGATCATCGTCGTTGGTACGAATGTTACCACCAACAATGAAATTTCCATGATTATGTAAAGTACTACTCTTAAAACTTTTAATATTGTTGGTTACGTCGAATGTGGCTTCTTTCCCGTTATATATAAGACAGCCACTATTAACATGCTGATCTTATCGGCTTTGAATGTACCAAAGTGGTGTATTATATCATCTGTTTGTAGGCTGAATGTTTTGAACTCAGCTATACCTCCTTTTTGGATTTCGATACTACTACCATTTCCCAGTAATATGTTGTCTCCGGTTATTTTACCTTGATTGGCTACAATAATGCGAAGACCTTGCAAAAGTCCCTGCATTTTCCAAGTACCCTTAACGATAACTGTGGCAACTCCTTTTTCCCAGTTTTCGGAAGTAAGTCCTTTAGTATATTCGCCATCAATTATAAAGGTGGTATTATTCTTTAATTGCCCTCCTGTTTCATAATGAAAAATGTGATCATCGTTTGTTCCGTCTATTGAAGTAGCCTTAATATTCATTGGAGTAATTTGATCCCAACCGGATGTGCCATGAGTAGAAAGAGCTTTAGTCTGGATCTCCGTAAAGTATAATTGACTATTTATTGTGCTGCCATCTTTGGGAATGGCATATTCAAAGATTTCCTTTCTTTGTTTGGGGTCTGTCTGTCGGATGAATAAGCGTTCAATAGCTTTTGGAACACTGATTTCTGCTACATAATTACTTTTATTTTGGCATAACCTGCAGCTAATGGCGTTGCTGCTTCGTTTGATAATGGATTAGAAGTAAATATTTCTATTAGATAATTGTACTGCCCGTTAAACTCATCTTTAACTTTAATGTTTAATTTCACAGCGGCAATCATTGACCAATCAAAACCTTCGGGAGCTACAAAATCTTGTCCTAAAGGATTTTCAACAGGAGCCACAGGGCGTGCCTTATTAGGGTCATACACATCTTTGTCCGCACAAGCTGCTAAAAATAGGGGGGCTGTAAGGGCGATAACTAAATAATCGTGTTTTTTTATTCTCATAATTATATTTCAATCGTGTAATATTTGGTTGCTCTTTATATGTGACAAAGATAACGATAATCTTTAACTTTTATGGCTTTTTAAACTTTTTTTACAAATGCGTTTGTTGTGTTTGTAATTTAAAAGGGCCGGAAGCAAAGCTCCCGGCCCTTTTAAAGCTTTATTGATGTTCGTTTATTAAGGTTTTACATATACATCATTAGTGTGGTTAGATGTCCAATTCAAGTCTTCAATTTTTCCACCGTTTACTACCCAAGCTTTGAATCCTGGATAAACATCTATAATTTTCTTATATTCCTTCGGCCATTTCCATGCTTCTATACCAGGAATACAAATACCCCATGCTAAGCCTTCTGTACTGACATAGTAACCTTTTGGAGCAATATCTAGCATGCTATTGTATTCAGAAGCATCATTGCCCATTCCAAATAAAGCCGTAGTTCCTAAATTGGTAGGAGCATAATATGCCATGTGTATTTCTGTACGTTTTACATTACCTTGAGTTTCTTTGCTAATTATGAATAAATCTAAGTTATTGGCATTCATAGCTTTCATCGCTTCTTCGATCGTTGGGAATGTCATTATGATTTCGAATTCAGCTCCGTCTCCAGAGTTGTATGTCTTGTCAGCTAGTAAGTAGGTGCAATAGAACGTAAAGTCATCGTCCGCAATGGAAGGATTGCAATATTTATGTGCATTAGTACTGAGGATTACAACCGGATTGCTTTGTCCGCTTTCAAAAACCGGAGTTCCGCTTTGTACTTTTCCACTTAAGGTTACTCCGCTGCTACTCACATTCAGGAACTGGATTCCTACACCAGTCTTACGGCTGGAACCAACGGCGCGTATGTTTCCTTGAATGGTTAACTTCTTGCTATCGGTAATGGCCATCTTATTGATAGTAACAACAATGTCATTCATGTCGAAGTCGCCATAAGCAGGCCATTGATCTTCAAAGGCGTAAGTATAAATTGTTTTATCCTCTACGTCCGGTTTCTCAGGATCTTCCGGATCAGGATCACCTTCATTACCAGAATAGTAATAGCCACCACAAGTAGAGAATGTATTCTTTGATCCTCCCCATCCGGTAGTTGAACATCCGCTTGTAAGCCATCTGGCATTATTTACGCCATTGTAAGGAGGATCATAGGTAAATGCGTTTTCAGGCATTTCTATAACCAGGTCCTTTAAATTAGTATCGCCACCTTGAGATATACGCACTCCTCCAACCTGCAGCAAAGAGGGATTGTTTCCTTCTCCCCTGAAATTGCTTGGAGTCCTGTTGATATGTAACAAAGTAGCTTTGATTACTGAACCGTTCTTCAGAATGTATTGTATCGGACTATCATTACTCATAACTACTGGAACCGGCTTCCACTGGTCGGCATTACTTCCGGAGGTATTCAGGTTCTCGGGTTTCTCTCCAGTGATGGAGCCATTGTCGAGTGTCACATTTCCCCAATTGAATTTCTCCTTTACTATTAGTGCACAACTATTATATAGCATGTCAACTGAGGAATTCTCGAATATTGTGAATTCGCCATAACTGTCATTATAGACGGAAACTCCTCCACTCAAGTGATATCCTTTAATAATGCCTTTGTCATGATTTACTATGAAGCTGCCATTTGATGTGTTATTAGTCTTTATGACACCGGTTTGTTCGTCTACTAAAATTGCTCCATAATTGCTGAAGGTACTGGTGGTGAACTCAAGGTTCAGGGATGAAAGCTGACCTTTGTTCAGTACTTTGCTGTTATCTACCTTAAACCATTGTCCAACTGTAAGTTCACCTTTATTAATGAAGTTCATTTTAACAAGATCCATGACTCCGGTAACCTCGATTGTGCCGGCATTGTAAATCTCCGGATATGAACCCATATTTGCAGTAATAGTGGCAGCCGTAATCGTACCAAAATTCTTATAAACCTTACTACATGGTTTGAGCGTACCGTTGTTGATGGACATAGTTACATCGGAAGCGATAGTCACTGACGAAGTTGATGCTCCGAATGTTACGTCGCCATTTGCGATAAAGTCTCCTCCAATGAACCAATCACCATAATTGGCAGCAAAATTACTTGTACATTCAACTGTACCACCTTTTTCTACTACAAATTTAGAAACAGTTGTAAATGTCTTACTACTTGGAGTTGCAATTTCTATTTTACCTCCGTTTAATACGTAAATGTCAAAGTTAGAATAGATATTAGTTACTTTCCATGTACCTTTTACAAAAATCGTACCTTTACCGCTGGCCATCTGGTAGATTACAGTGCTTACTTCTCCAGCTGGGACAACGATTCTGGCTCCATCATTGAACTTATTTTTATCGTATTGGCTCACAGGATCGTCCGATTTGTCCGGAGCTGTCGGAATATCAGGGGTTTCTACTGTGTAATTGTTGTCTTCCAATTCTTTAAAACCTGCAGCAATAGCAGCATTAGCGGCCGAAGTGCTACCAGTACCAGCTCTTGTAGTGGTACCTCCTGAATAATACAGTTTACAATTTAATGTCTCTCCATTTCCCGGAACAACGAATTCATAGACTTCCTTGCGTTGTTTCGGATCAGTTTGACGAACATAAACTCGTTCTATGGATTTAGGAATGCTAATTTCTACAACATAATTTTTTCCAGCCTTTGCATAGTCTGCAGCAATAGGAGTTGCAGTTGCATCGGTCAGCGGATTAGTAGTGAAAACTTCTGCCAAATAGTTGTACATTCCGTTGAACTCATCTTTGACTTCGATGTTCAACTTGACAGTAGTAATCATTGACCAGTCGAAACCAGTTGGAGCCACAAAGTCCTCTCCTAAAGGATTCTCAACGGGGGGTACAGGGCGTACCTTGTCGGGGTTATACACATCATTGTCTGCGCAAGCCGCTAATAAAAAGGGAGCTACGAGAGCAATAATTGCGTAATAGCGTTTAAAAATTTTCATACTTCTCTTATTTTTATGTTATATTGGTTAGCTTTTGTGGCTCAAAGATAAATAAATTATTCAAGTTTTAGTTGCAAATTATGTCTTTTAACAACTTTGGTTGTGTTTTACTTAAAATATGTTTAGTGGAACATTTCAGCCTATGTAACAGCTAATTGCTCATTTTTCCTTTTAACTTTAATAGTTTTATAGTTATCGGAATTTTGGAAAGAAGGGGAAAGTTGATTTTTTTAGCCATTAAGGTCGTCTGGTTATGGCTTATGCTTTGGTGATTTCTCCCGCAAGGTCGGAGTTCATGCGGTAACGGATTTCTGCCTGGCTGAGACCATGGCCGAGAAGGAACATTAGTTTGGTGACTGCGCATTCGGGGGTACTGTCGTAGCCACTGATAACGCCTGCCTGGAGAAGTTTCAGACCGGTCTCGTAACGTCCCATTTCTACTACGCCACGCTGGCATTGGGTAATATTTACAATAATGATACCGCGCTCAGTAGCATCTTTGAGTTGCTGGATGAACCATTCCTTTTGAGGGGCATTACCGGAACCGAAGGTTTTGAGTACGACTGCTTTAAGACCGGGGACGTGAAGAACTGAGTTGATGATACTTTCCTGAATGCCGGGAAAGAGGGTAAGCATAACTACATTGGTATCAAACAGATAATGGGGCTTCATGGGGCGTGTCGGATCAGGACGGCGGATGATATGTGCATCGTACTTGATGTGGATGCCTGCATGAGCCAGTGAGGGATAATTGAATGAACGGAATGCGTTAAAGTTTTCGGCGTTAATCTTTGTAGTACGGTTTCCACGCATCAGTTCGTTCTCGAAGAAGATACACACTTCGGGCACTATGGGAGTACCGTCGGGATTTTTTGCGGCAGCTATCTCAATAGCGGTAATCAGATTTTCTTTTCCGTCTGTGCGCAAGGTACCGATAGGGAGCTGGGAGCCTGTGAGAATGACGGGCTTAGCCAGGTTTTCGAGCATGAAGCTGAGGGCAGAAGCTGTGTAAGACATGGTGTCGGTGCCATGAAGGATGACAAAACCGTCGAAATAGTCATAATTGTAGTTGATAATCTTTACGATTTTTGCCCAAAGCGAAGGCTCCATGTCCGAAGAGTCGATGGGCGGATCGAACTGGTAGGAAGAGATGCGATAATTGAAACGTTTCAGTTCGGGAACATGTTTGAGAAGATGGTCGAAGTTGAAATTTTCAAGCGCACCTGTCTCCGGGTTTTCTATCATACCGATGGTTCCGCCAGTATATATCAGTAACACAGATGGGTAGTCGATCTTCATAAACATAATCGGGTTTTGATTATTCTGAGTGCAAAGATAGGAAAAAAAGTGATAGGGTGGTAGGGTGGTAAGATGATATTGCTGCCTTTATCACCCGATCACTCTATCACCCTACCACCTTATCACCTTCCTACATTTTCTTTCAGCTGTGTGATCGCCTTTTCCGCATCTCCTTCAGCTTCATTCAGCAAGGTGACGAATCGGCTACCGATGATAGCACCGGAAGAGTTGGCACAAGCGGCGTCA
>ENA-UOOA01001837-UOOA01001837.1-human-gut-metagenome-genome-assembly--contig:-P61old-NODE-1837-length-32172-cov-12.066631_pt1 | contig 32172 bp, 32 predicted proteins | sample MGYA00242467_ERZ724014 | MGnify/ENA metagenome assembly ERZ724014 | reverse complement strand
CGTCTTGCAGCACGGCGCGGCGCAGGCCCAGCTGGGCGCGCAGGGCTTGCTGCACCAGTTGCACGGGCGGCTGGGTCCAGCGGGCCAGGGTGTAGGGGCGCAGCTGTTGGGCGTCGGCGTAGTTCAGGCGGTACAGCACGGCGGTGCTGCTTTCTGACAGGCCCGTCGCCTCCACGTCGGCCAGCGCAATGGGCGGCAAGCTGGCGCGGCGATCGGCGGCCGGCAGGCTGGTCAGCCCCGGGCCGAAGTCGTACGAGACAGGGCGGTTGGGCGGCGATGGCAAGGCGCTGCAGCCTGCCAGCAATACCAGACAAAAAGCGGCTGCAGCGCTTTTGTAGCAAGCGCTAGCCGCTCTGTTTTCCATCCCTTACCTGGCCCACCGTGCGACGGGGGTGGGCAGGGCGCGTCCCTTTGCCGGTCCGGGGGGGGCCCGGGGCGGGGCAAAACCGGGCTCGCCGGGGCCGGGGGGCAGGCGGCCGCTGCCGTAGATGAAGAGTTGCGGGTTGTCGCTGACGGCGCTGGCGGCCAGGCCCATCTGGCGCACGGCGCGGCCGGTTTCGTCGGCGGCGCGGTTGATGCTGGGCAGCGTGGAGCGGCTGAAGTTGTCGGCCGCAGCGGCCATGACCTGGGTGCCGTGGGTGAGCTGGTCGATGGCGCCGCCTTCGGCGCTCAGGCGCTGGGTGGTGGTGCGGATGTCGTTGGCCATGGCCGTCACGCTGGTACCCGCCTGCTGCAGCGATTTCAGCGTGTGGCGCGCGTCGTCGGCCAGCGGGGGCAGCGCGGCCAGTGCGGGGTCCAGCCGGTTTTGCAGGGTGGCATCGAGCCGCTGGGTAAGCGCGTTGACGCTGCCCGCCGTCTGGCCGATGTTACCCAGCGCCTGGGTGATGCGCTGCTGGTTCTCATCGCCCAGCAACTGGTTGATGCGGCGGGTGGCTTCTTCCACCTGGGCCAGGATGTTGGGGGCTTGCTCGGCAATGCGCCCAAAGGGCGAGGGCTTGAGCGTGAGGCGCGGCAGGCCGCTGGGGCCGGGGGGCAGCTGGGGCAAGGGCTGGGTGGCGTCGTCCAGCAGCACATGGGCCAGGCCCGTGACGCCCTGGTAGCCCAGCGTGGCAAAGGTGGTGGGGCTGACGGGCGCGTTGTGGTTGACGGCGATGCGGATGAGCACGTTGCCGCTGACCTGCGGATCGAACCCGATGCGCTGCACCTTGCCCACGGCCACGCCCTTGTAGCGCACGGTGGCTTGCGGCTGCAGGCCGCTGACGCCTTCGCTGGTGGTGAGCTCGTACAGGTCGTAATTGGCGTTGTCGCGGGTGAGCCAGATGGCCAGGCCCGCCAGCAGCGCCGTCACGACGATGACAAAGATGCCCGCAGCAAGGGCGTGTGATTTGTTTTCCATCAGGTTTCCTTGGAGGGCGCGGCGGCATTTGGCGTGGCTGCCGGTGCAGGTGGCTGCAACGGCGCCATGGCGCGCTGGCCGCGTTCGCCCATGAAGAAGTGTTCGATGAACGGGTGTTTGAAGTGGGCCACCTCGTGCGGTGGGCCGGTGACGATGACTTTTTTATCGGCCAGCACGGCCACGCGGGTGCTCAGGGCAAACAGGGTGTCCAGGTCGTGCGTGACCATGATGACGGTGAGCCCCAAGGCAGCGCGCAGCTCGCGCACCAGGGCACAGAAGTCGTCGGAGCTGCTGGGGTCCAGCCCCGCTGTGGGCTCGTCGAGCAGCAGCAGGGGTGGGTCCATGATGAGCGCGCGGGCCAGGGCCACGCGCTTGACCATGCCGCCCGACAGATCGGCGGGCATGCGGGTGGCGTGCTCGGGCTTGAGGCCCACCATCTGCAGCTTGACCAGGGCGGCGGCGCGCACCAGTTCTTCGGGCAGGGTGCCTTGCTCGCGCAGGGCAAAGGCCACGTTGTCGAGCACGTTGAAGGCCGAAAACAGCGCGCCGTGCTGGAACAGCATGCCCACGCGGCTGGCAGCACCTTCGCGCCCCATTTCAGACGCCGGGCGACCCAGCACGGTGACGGTGCCGCGCGTGGGCTGGGCCAGCCCCAGAATCTGCCGCAGCAGCACGGTTTTGCCGGTGCCCGAGCCGCCGACGAGCGACAACATTTCACCGCGCTGCACGACGAACTCCAGGTCCTGGTGCACGGCAAAGGCTTCGGTGCCTTTGCCAAACACCGTCCACAGCCCCTTGGCTTCGACGATGGGCGGTTCGTGGACAGGTGTGTGCGCCGCCACGGCAATGGCGTCGGGGGTGGCCAACAGCGGTGGGTGCGAGTGCGCGGTGGCCATGGCTCAGATCCCCACGTTGCGGAAGGCCACGGCAAAGACCGCATCCACGATGATGACCATGGTGATGGACGTGACCACCGAGGCCGTGGTGCCCTCGCCCAGGCTCTGGGTGTTGGGCTTGACGCGCAGGCCCCAGTGGCAGCCGATGAGGGCAATGAACGCCCCAAACACCACCGACTTGGCCACAGCCAGCCCGAGGTTGCCCACCTTCACGGCGGCGGGCAGGGCCTGCACAAAGTAGGAAGGCGAGATGCCCAGCGTGATGTCGGCCGCCAGCATGCCCCCGGCCAGCGCGGCCAGCGTGGTCCACACGCTGATGAGCGGCATGGCCAGCGCCAGCGCCAGCGTGCGCGGCATCACCAGCCGAAAGCCGTGCGGTATGCCCATGACGCGCATGGCGTCCAGCTCTTCGGTCACGCGCATCACACCGATCTGCGCAGTGATGGACGAGCCCGAGCGCCCCGCCACCAAAATGGCCGCCAGCATGGGCCCCAGCTCGCGGATGAGCGAGATGCCCAGGATGTTGACGATGAATGATTCGGCCCCGAACTGGCGCAGCTGCAGGCTCATCAGGTAAGCCAGCACCACGCCAATCAAAAAGCCCACCAGCGCGGTGATGGGCAGGGCCGTGGCACCCATGCGGTAGAGGTGGCCCGACACATCGCGCCAGGGGCCGCGCCGGGGGTTGCGTGCCAGGCGCAGCAAATCCAGCACCAGCTGGCCCACCATCTGCACGATATGGCGGGCGTGGTCCAGCCCGTGCAGCACCAGCACGCCCAGGCGGTCCACCTCGTCTAACAGGCGCCAGGGAGGAGGTGCGGGCGGGTTGGTGATGGTGAGCTCTGCCACGCGCTCCAGCAGGGTGCGCTGCACGTCCGTCAGCGCCAGGCGCGCGGGCCAGGCGTGGCCCCAGTGGTTCCATAGCAGCTGGGCGCCCACATGGTCCAGCCACTGCAGGCTGCGCAAATCCCACCCCAAGGTGGCGGCGGGGGCGTTGTCTTGCAGCTGGCGACGCAGCAGCTTCCACTGCGCCCGCGTGCCCAGTTCGGCCGCGCCCCAGCGCCCTTGCGGCTGCGCGCACGGCCCATCGGGCGTGTCGGTGCGGACGATGCGGGGGGCAACGCTGTCAATGGTCATGGTGAGGGCGGTGCGGGCCGCCGGGCGGGCAATGAGGGTGAACGACAGAGTCAAGCATGATAGCGGATCCGCGTGCAGCCCTTCGCACATTCTTCCAGCGGGCAGATGTAATTTTTATCAAAACACCCTCCAGCGCTTATTGAACAAGCGCAACCAGCTATTTATTTGATAGCAACAGGCATTTACCCCATCGACAGACGGTGGGCGCTCAGCACAATGGGGCGGGTTACCAATCCGTTTTCGACCCATCCATGAGCGACACCCAGTTTGACTACATCATCATTGGCGGCGGCACTGCAGGCGCGTTGCTCTGCAACCGCCTGAGCGCCAGTGGCCGCTACCGCGTGCTGCTGGTGGAGGCGGGGCGAAAAGACGACTACCACTGGATCCACATCCCTGTGGGCTACCTGTACTGCATTGGCAACCCCCGCACCGACTGGCTTTACCACACCGAGCCCGACGCAGGCCTGAACGGCCGCACCCTGCGCTACCCGCGCGGCAAGACGCTGGGCGGCTGCAGCAGCATCAACGGCATGATCTACATGCGCGGCCAGTCGCGCGACTACGACCAGTGGGCCCAGCTGACGGGCGACGACAGCTGGCGCTGGGACAACGTGCTGCCCCACTTCCGTCGCCACGAGGACCACTGGCGGCTGGACCAGCCCGAGGGCGTCAATGAAAACTTCAAACGCCTGCACGGCAACAAAGCCACCGGCAGCACCGGCGAATGGCGCGTGGAAAAGCAGCGCCTGCGCTGGGATGTGCTGGACGCCTTTGCGCAGGCTGCCCAGGAAGCCGGCATTGCCGCCACCGACGACTTCAACCGGGGCACCAACGAGGGCGTGGGTTACTTTGAGGTGAACCAGAAAAGCGGCTGGCGCTGGAACACGGCAAAGGCCTTCCTGCGCCCCACCTGCTATGGACGGCCCAACTTTGAGATGTGGACCAGCGCGCAGGCCACGCAGCTCATCATCGAAACCCAGCCCGATGGCAGCCGCCGCTGCACCGGCGTGAAGGTGTGGGACGGCCACGAGATGGTGACCGCCCACGCCGCCCGCGAGGTGGTGCTGAGCGCAGGCGCCGTGAACTCGCCGCAGCTGCTGCAGCTCTCGGGCATCGGGCCCGCAGCGCTGCTGCGCCAGCATGGCATTGACGTGGTGCAAGATTTGCCCGGCGTGGGTGCCAATTTGCAAGACCATTTGCAGATCCGCTCGGTCTACAAGGTGCAGGGTGTGCCCACACTCAACACCATGGCCAACTCGCTGGTGGGCAAGGCCAAGATCGGGCTCGAATACGTGCTCAAGCGCAGCGGCCCCATGAGCATGGCGCCGTCGCAACTGGGCGCCTTCACGCGCAGCAGCGACGAGCATGTGTACCCCAACATCCAGTACCACGTGCAGCCCTTGTCGCTGGATGCGTTTGGCGAGCCGCTGCACAGCTTCCCGGCCTTCACGGCCAGCGTGTGCAACCTCAACCCCACCAGCCGGGGCACAGTGCAGATCAAGAACGCCGACTTTCGCACCGCGCCCGCCATTACCCCCAACTACCTGAGCACCCCCGAAGACCGCAAGGTGGCCGCCGACAGCCTGCGCGTCACGCGCCGCATCGTGGCCCAGCCCGCGCTGGCCAAGTACCAGCCTGAAGAATGGAAGCCCGGCACCCAGTACCAGACGGACGAAGACCTGGCGCGGCTGGCGGGCGACATCGCCACCACCATCTTCCACCCCGTGGGCACCACCAAAATGGGGCACGACCAGGACCCCATGGCGGTGCTGGACAGCCAGATGCGTGTGCGCGGCATCCAAGGCCTGCGCGTGGTGGATGCAGGGGCCATGCCCACCATCACCAGCGGCAACACCAACTCGCCCACGCTGATGATGGCCGAGCGGGCCGCGCAGTGGATGGTGGAGGCGCAACGTGCGGGCGGCTGACACAGCCTCGCGCACTCGTCAGTCCAAACACATACACAAGGCGATGGGCAATGCGCCATGGCAGGGCCGCCGGCCCACGGCGGGGCGGTTCAGCACGGCGCCAGATCAGCGAATGCCACCCACATAACGCCGCGCCTGCGAATGCCCCGCGGCCGCAGTGTGCGCCGACGGTGCGGCAGCCTGCTCTGCTACACGGGCGGCCTCGGCCTCGCGGGCACTGCGGCGCAACTCGGCCGCCAAGGTGTCTTGCATGCAGTGATCCAGGCGGTCGGCCCACTCGATCAGTTCAGGGGCCTGGTCCAACACGGCGCGTTCGCGGGCGAAGCGGGCGATCTCGCGGGCATAGCTGCCGTTGCTGGCCATCCATTCGGTGTCTGTCACGCGGCCCGTCTTGCGCCGCAGCAGCACATGCAGGTGCGCGGCGATGGCGAGTTTCTCGCTGTGGTTCATCTGTTGCTACCTCCGTTGCCTTCGGGGGTTTGCACAAGGCGTGCCAGCGCTGCGCCCCGTTTGGTGCACTGCACCATCCCTCGGGAAACTCCCAATGCACCACGGAAGTGCAGGGGTTACAGTGCAATCACTCACGGGGCTCCAAGGCGTCCCAGATGAGGGGACCGAGGAGACAACCCTTAAACCAACTACCAAGATAAGCACCCAACGAGGTGCGCAAAGTTTTCGAAGCGCTGGCGATCCCAGCGCTTTTTTTTCGCCTGCGCGTGCGCAGCGCTGTCGCCAGCTCCACCGCATTGCTACCAAGGTCATAGCAGCAGGGGTGCGAAAATCGGGCGATGGAATGGATTTTTATCACCTTCGCCTCGCTCCTGGCAGGCTTCATTGATGCGATTGTGGGCGGCGGCGGGTTGATCCTGACCCCAGCCCTGTTTGCTGCCTTCCCAGGGGCAGCACCAGCCACGCTGTTTGGCACCAACAAGGCCGGGTCGGTGTGGGGCACCGCCATGGCCACCTGGCAGTACAGCCGCCGCGTGGAAATGCGCTGGGCCGCCCTGCTGCCCGCAGCGGCAGCGGGTTTTGCCGGCGCGTTTGCAGGTGCCTGGACGGTCACGGCCCTGTCGCCCGACTTACTGCGCAAGGTGCTGCCGCTGGTGCTGCTGGCCGTGCTGGCCTACACCCTGGCCAAGAAAGACCTGGGCCGCCACCATGCGCCCCGCTTCAGCGGCAGTGCCGAGGTGTGGGTGGCCAGCCTGGTGGGCCTGGGCATTGGTTTTTACGACGGCTTCTTTGGCCCGGGCGCCGGCAGCTTCTTCGTCTTCCTGTTCGTGCGCCTGCTGGGTTACGACTTCCTGAACGCTTCGGCCTCGGCCAAGCTGCTCAACTGCGCCACCAACATCGCGGCCATCTCGCTGTTTGCCTTCAAGGGCCATGTCTGGTGGCACTACGCGGTGACGCTGGCCATCGCCAATGTGGTGGGCAGCATGGCCGGCACGCACATGGCACTCAAGCATGGCACCGGCTTTGTGCGCGGCATTTTCATCGTGGTGGTGAGCAGCCTGATCCTGAAGACGGGGTACGACGCGTTCCTGCGCTGAACAAGCGGTGGGCTGACGCCGGTCAAAAACCCGCTGGACGCCCGCGCAACACTAGGGTTGTCCTGCGTGTTCTTCAAAAGAACGGGCGTCCTATAATTATTTCTATTTAATGAACAGGCCCATCGCCCCTGGCGATGGTTGTTTTTTCCGCTTCCGGCTTGCCCACCTGCATGTCGGATTTTTTTGTACCTGAAACTACCCCTGCAGGACCTTGCCATGAAACTGTTGAAGACCGTTGTTACCGCTGTGGCGCTGTGCGCCGCCTTCGTCGCCCAAGCCCGCACGCTCGACGAAGTCAAGAAAGACGGCAAGATCATCATCGCCACCGAAGGCCAGTTCGCTCCCTTCAACTACTTCAAGGGCACCCAGCTGACGGGCTTCGAAGTCGAAGTGGCGGAGCTGGTCGTCAAGAAGATGGGCCTGAAGCTGGAGTGGAAGACCCTGGGCTTTGACGCCCTGCTGACCGGCCTGGCCCAAAACCGCTGGGATGTCGTGATCGCCTCGCACGGCGTGACCGAAGAGCGCGCCAAGGCCGTGACCTTTGCCAACCCCCACTACTGCTCGGGCGGCATGATCGTGGCGATGGACGCCAAGATCCGCACCGCTGCGGACCTGACTGGCAAGGTGGTAGCCGTGCAAACCGGCACCAGCTACCTCACGAACGTGCAAAAGCTCGCGGGCGTGAAGGAAGTGAAGAACTTCCCCCAAGACACCGATGCCCAGCGCGCCCTGATCTCCAAGCGCGTGGACGCCTGGGTGAGCGACAAGTTCGTGGCCAAGGAAGCCACGGCCAAGAACGCCAAGGCCGGCTTCAAGCTGGGCGACATGCTGTTCATCGAGCGCATTGCCCCCGCCATGGCCCTGGGCAACACCAGCCTGACCGAAGCCTGGAACAAGGCCTTCGCCGAAGTGCTGGCCGATGGCAGCTACGCCGCCGTGTCCAAAAAGTACTTCAACGAAGACGTGCGCTGCAACTGATCTGCGAGCACAAGGGGCTGCCGAATGAGGGATTGGCGTGGTGCACACGCTGCCCTTCACTGGCAGACACCCCGGGGTGCGCAGGGGGCTTGCCCCCTGCGCACCTTTTGTTTTTGCTGGCACACTCGGCACCTTCGGTGCGCAGAGCCTGCCGCTGAACTGATCCAGAACTGAGACCGAACGGTCATTTCATTCATGCTTATCGCCCTCTGGCCGCAAACCTGGTCCCGCCAACAGCGCAGCAATGCCACCCTTGTCGCCGCGCTGGTGCTCATGGTGCTGGCCCTGTCGCTCCTGGGCCAAGTGCTCTCGTTCCTTCCCGAGCCCATTGGCTCCAACGCCCAAGCCTTCTCTGATGGCGCCCGCACCACCCTGTGGCTCACGCTCGTCAGTGGCGCAGTCGGCCTGGTGCTAGGCACCGTGGCGGCTCTGGCCCGCACTGCCCGCTGGGTGGCTGTGCGCTGGGTTGCCAGCTTCTACATCTGGGCCATCCGCGGCACGCCGCTGCTGGTGCAGATCCTGTTCGTTTACTTTGCCCTGCCGGTGCTGGTGCCGGGCCTGAACCTGCCCGACTTCGCCGCCGCCGTGGTGGCCCTGGGTCTGAATGTAGGCGCCTACAACGCCGAAGCCCTGCGCGCTGGCCTGCTGGCCGTGCCACGCGGCCAGACCGAGGCCGCCAAGGCCCTGGGCCTGGGCCGCACGCATGTGTTCCTGGACGTGGTGTTTCCCCAGGCGTTCAAGATCTCGCTGCCGCCGCTGGTCAGCAACTTTGTGGCGCTGCTCAAGGATTCTTCGCTGGCCTACGCCATCGGCGTGGTGGAGCTGACCAATGTGGGTAACCGCATCCAGTCGGCCACCTTCCAGCCCATTGCCACGCTGACCACGGTGGCCGTCACATACCTGCTGCTCACCACGCTGGTCACGCAGATCTCGAACGCGGTCGAGTACCGCTTTGACGTGGAGGGCCGCAACCAATGAACCCCAACGCCCAACCCAAGCCCTACATCGTGGCCGAGCGCGTGTGCAAGTCGTTTGGCACGCACCAGGTGCTCAAGGACGTGTCCACCGTGTTCCACACGGGCGAGGTCACGGTCATCATCGGAGCCTCCGGCTCCGGCAAGAGCACGCTGCTGCGCGCGATCAACCGGCTGGAGCCCCACGACAGCGGGCGCATCACCATTGACGGTGTCGATGTGTGCGACGACCTGGCCACGCTGCAACGCCAGCGCTGCGAAGTGGGCATGGTGTTCCAGCAGTTCAACCTGTTCGGCCACATGAGCGTGCTGGACAATGTGACGCTGGCGCCCCGCCGCATTCGCCACACGCCGCGCGCGCAGGCCAACGAAGAGGCCATGCAGCTGCTGCGCCGTGTGGGCATGCAAGACCACGCCCACAAGTACCCCTGGCAACTATCGGGCGGACAGCAGCAGCGGGTGGCCATTGCCCGCGCTCTGGCCATGCAGCCCAAGGTGATGCTGTTTGACGAGCCCACCTCGGCACTCGACCCCGAAATGGTCAAGGAAGTGCTGGACGTGATGCGCAGCCTGGCGCGCGGTGGCATGACGATGATCGTCGTGACCCACGAAATGGGCTTTGCGCGCGAGGTGGCCGATCGCGTGATGTTCTTCGACCAGGGCCGCATCGCGCACGACGCGCCGCCCAAGGAGTTCTTCAGCAACCCGGCCAATGACCGCATCCGAGCATTCCTCGGTCAGGTCAGCCACTAGCCCATAGCCCGCGCATCATCCACAAGGCCGCCGGGCAACCGGGGGCCTTTTTCTTTTTTGGTTTTGTTCTGGAGTCGTTAGCCATGCGCACTGAACGCTCGGGCCTGATCGCCCTGCTCATCGTCACCGTGGTGTGGGGAACCACCTTCCCCGCCATGAAGCTGCTGTCGGCGCAGCTCGATGCGCTGCAGATCATCTGGCTGCGCTTTGCGATTGCGCTGGTGGTGTTGCTGCCCCTGTGGCTGGGCATGCACCGCAATGAACGGCGCTGGGGCACGGCGCTGGGTCTGTTGCTGTTCCTCGCGTTCTGGCTGCAGATTGAAGGGTTGGCGCGCACCAGCAGCAACCGCAACGCATTTGTGACCGGGCTGAACGTGCTGGTGGTGCCCTTGATTGCCATGCTGGCGCTGGGCCGCCGCTATGGCTGGCAACTGTGGGCGGCGTGCGCCATGGCGTTTGCGGGCATGGCGCTGATGTTCCATGAAAACGAACCGTGGAACCTGGGCGATACGCTCACCCTGGCCAGCACGGTGTTCTACGCGCTGTACATCCTGGCGCTGGAAGAATGCTCGCGCCGCACCAGCGCTGCACCGCTGCGCGCCACCCGCATGGCAGCCGCACAGGCGCTGGTGATGTGCGTGGCATCCACCGCGCTGCTGTGGGGGCGCGATGGTCACATGGACTGGCTGCCCGGCCTCACCCGGCTGGAGAGCACCGCCTGGCTGGCGCTGCTGTACCTGGGCCTGCTGGCCAGCGTGGTGGTGGTGATCCTGCAGGCCTGGGGCCAGCAGCGCGTGGACGCCATGCGCAGCGCGATTGTGTTTGGCCTGGAGCCTGTGTTTGCGTCGCTGACGGCCTGGTTCCTGCTGGGTGAAAGCCTGGGCTGGGCGGGCGTGGGAGGGGCGGCCCTGATCGTGACCGCGCTGGTGGTGAGCCAGTTGCAGCCTGCCAGTGCGGCCACTACCCCGGCAGCCCAGCCAGAGAAGGCCTGAGTGAGAGCGCTGACTGCCGCGCCACAGCGCGCCCAGGCTGTGGCGCAGTGTGGAAGATACGGGGAGCAAGCTCTGCCACAGAGCCCTGCACGGCCACAGGCACTGCACCAGACTTCATACCAAAAGTGGCCCTAGCGCTTATTCCACAAGCGCAACCAGCTCTTAATTTGATAGCAAAACTCAGGGAGTGGGCAGCACAATGTCTGCCGCCTTGCGCGGCTTGCCCAGCGGGGCAGACGCCTGGCCTTTGCGCACGGCCGCGATGTCTTCTTCGCTGGGGTAATCGCCCAGCAGCCAGTAGTCGAACACGCGCCGCGCGATAGGGGCCGCGTGGGCGGCACCAAAGCCTGCGTTTTCCACAATCACCGCCACTGCAATTTCGGGCGCTTCGGCCGGGGCAAACGCGGCATAGAGCGAGTGGTCGCGCTGGTGTTCTTCCAGCAGCTTGGCGTTGTACTTCACGTTCTGGCCCAGGCTCACGGCCTGCGCGGTACCGGTCTTGCCAGCAGAGGAATAGGGCGCGCCCGCGAACACCCGGGTGCCCGTGCCGCCCTTGTTCACCGCAATCAGGGCGTTGCGCACGATCTCCACGTTCTTGGGCTTGTAGCCCAGGTCTTGACCGGGCGGCTGGGGCACGGGGCTCAGCTCGCCCGTCACTGTGTCTTTCACAGCCTTGATGAGGTGGGGCGTGTAGCGCGTGCCACCGTTGGCCAGGGTGGCCTGGGCCACGGCCAGTTGCAGCATGGTGAAATTGTTGTAACCCTGGCCAATGCCGAGCGAGACGGTTTCCCCAGGAAACCAGCGCTTCATCTCAGGCCGCTTGTAGGTGTTGCGCTTCCATTCGGTGCTGGGCAGGGTGCCGCGCACCTCGCCGTTCAGGTCAATGCCCGTGGTCTGCCCGAAGGTCAGGGGCTTCATGAAATCGTGGATGGCGTCCACGCCCATCTCCACGGCCAGCGAGTAAAAGTAGGTGTTGCTGGAGAACTGGATGGCGCGGTGCATGTCCAGCGAACCCAGGCCGCCTTCGTGGCTGCGGAAAGTGCGGCCGCCAAAGTTGTAGTAGCCGGGGTCGCTCACGATCATGCTGGGAGAGCGCTTGTTCAGTTCCAGCGCGGCCAGCGCCATGAAGGGCTTGTAGGTGGAGCCGGGTGGGTACAGCCCCCGCAGGGCGCGGTTGAGCAGGGGCTTGTCGATGGACTCGTTGAGCGCGGTCCAGTTCTCCACGTCGATGCCTTCGACAAACAGGTTGGGATCGAACGTGGGCTTGCTCACCAGCGCCAGCACTTCGCCGTTGCGCGGGTCAATGGCCACCAGAGCGCCTCGGCGGTCACCAAACAGGTCTTCCACCATCTTCTGCAGCTTGATGTCCAGCGAGATCATCACGCTCTTGCCGGGTGTGGCAGGGCGGCTGGCCAGCTTGCGCACAGCGCGCCCGCCGGCCGATGTCTCCATCTGCTCCACGCCGGTGATGCCGTGCAGCGCGGTTTCAAAGCTTTGCTCCACGCCCAGCTTGCCGATGTATTCGGTGCCCCGGTAGTTGGCCTCGTCGTCCGCGTCCTGAATGCGCTGCTTCTCGTTCTGGTTGATGCGGCCGATGTAGCCAATCGCGTGGCTGCCGATTTCGCCCAGGGGGTAGTTGCGGAACAGCCGGGCCTTGATCTCCACGCCAGGGAAGCGGTACTGCTGCGCGGCAAAGCGCGCCACTTCCTCATCGGTCAGCCGGGTACGGATGGGCAGCGATTCAAAGTTGCGCGACTCTTCCAGCAGCCGCTTGAAGCGGCGGCGGTCGCGCTGGTGGATGTCCACCACCTTGGAGAGCTGGTCAATGGTTTCTTCGAGCGGTGCGGCGCGCGAAGGGGTGATCTCCAGCGTGTAGGCCGCGTAGTTGGTGGCCAGCACCACGCCGTTGCGGTCCAGGATCAGCCCGCGGTTGGGCACGATGGGCACCACGGCCGTGCGGTTGCTCTCAGCCTGCGCCGCCAGGTCTTCGTGGCGCACCACCTGCAAAAACACCAGGCGCGCCACGATCAGGCAGAACGCCAGGAACACCACCAGCCCCACCGCCAGCACGCGAAGGCGCAGGCGCGAGGCATCGGCCGCCACGTTGCGAATTTCGGTCATGGCTGGCGCGCTCCGGCGTGGTCACGCCGCATGGGCGCAACAGGGGCCGCACCGGTGCACAGTCCGGGGCACGGCAGTCGTGGCTGGCCTGCACTCGCCATGGTCACAGGGGGCGGTTCTCGTCGCGGTCCGGGGGGCGGCGCTGGGGCGCCAGCAGCACCCAACTGACCAGCGGCCACAGGGCCACTTCCAGCACCGGCGCGAGCAACACCCAGAAACCCGGAAACGTGCCACCGGCCAGCAAGCGCAGCACCACTTCGATGCCATGCGCCAAGGCAAACAGCGGAAACAACTGCAGCGCCTGCGCTGGCCCGCTGAACCACAGCAGGCGGCGGTGCATGGCAATCGCGCTGTACGAAAGCACGGTGTACACCAGGGCATGCTGCCCCAGCAGGGCCGACTGCCCCACGTCCATGCAAAGCCCCAAGGCAAACGCCACGCCCATGCCCGTGCGCAGGGGCTGGTGCACGCCCCAGAAGACGATCAGCACCATCAAAAAATCTGGCAGCCACACCCAGCGCCCCAGTGGCACCAGATTGATGGCCAGGCCGATCAGCAGGCTGACGGCAATGAACGCGGGGTTGACTGGCAGCAGCAGTTGCTGCCCACGCGGCATGATCATGCGGACTCCCCTGTGCAGGCTGGGCGCGCGCAACGCAATGGCTGGCGGCACGGCATCATTTGCGCGCCCTCTTGCCGTGCTCTGCCTGGGCGGGCTGGGGGCGCGGTGGCAGGTGGTCGGTCAGCGGCTTGAGCACCACCACATGACGAACCCCCTGCACCTGGGCCAGGGGCTGGCAATAGATGCGGGCGAATGCAGAGTCGGCACGCCGCTCCACATGGGTCACCCGCGCCACGGGCAGGCCCGGTGGGTAGACTCCGTCCACACCACTGGTGGTGAGCAAGTCGCCTTCACGCACGTCGGCATTGGCCTGGATGAACCGCAACTCGATCCCGCCGCCATGCTCAGCCGTAGGGTCGCCATAAGCCACCGCTCGCGCACCCGTGCGCAGGTTGAGCACGGGAATGGCCTGGTCACGGTCCACCAGCAGCGTCACTTCGCTCACCAGCGGAAAGACGCGGGTAACCTGCCCGAGCACACCACCTTCGTCCATGACGGGCACCCCCTGCTCCACCCCATGCACCTGCCCCTGGTCGATGACCACGCGGCGGGTGAACGCGTCTGCAGTGTCGTAAATCACCTGGGCGGCCTGCGCTGGCGTGTCCAGGCGGTCACGCAACTCCAGCAGTTTGCGCAGTCGTATGTTTTCCTGGGCCAGTTGCTCCGCCTGGTGGGCTTGCTGCGACACCACGACAAGTTTCTGGGCGGCAGCATCGGCCGCGGCCTGGGCCGACTGCAGCGACTGGAAGTAAGCAGAGCCATGCCGAGACCATTCCACCGGCTGCAGCATGAGCCATTGCACGGGGTACAGCACCGTGCCAATCGCCTGGCGCACCGGCCCGGTGATCTGGAAACGGGTGTCGGCCACCATGAGGAACAAGGCCAGGGCGCTGAAGGCGGCCAAACGCGACAAGGCCGAAGGGCCTTGCTTGAACAACGGGGGCGCACTGCGCTCTAAGGTTCCCAGGGGCATAGAGGGCAGTGCTCAGGAATGGTCGCGTAGGGGTTGAATCACTGCAGTGGATTCACAAAGCATTGAAGCATCAGCGATCATGCCGTATTGACCAGAGCGCCCCCACCGGGGCGGCCCTGGCACTGAGAAATTACTCGCTGGTGAAGATGCTGCCCAGGCGGTCCATGCGCTCCAGCGCAATGCCGCAGCCGCGCACCACGCAGGTCAGCGGGTCTTCGGCCACCAGCACGGGCAGGCCGGTTTCTTCGGACAGCAGACGGTCCAGATCGCGCAGCAGCGCACCACCGCCCGTCAGCATCATGCCGCGGTCAGAAATGTCGGCGCCCAGTTCGGGCGGGGTTTGCTCCAGCGCGTTCTTCACGGCAGAAACGATCTGGTTGAGCGGGTCGGTCAGGGCTTCCAGCACTTCGTTGCTGGAGATGGTGAAGCTGCGTGGCACGCCTTCGCTCAAGTTGCGGCCCTTGACTTCCATCTCGCGGACTTCAGAACCGGGGAAGGCCGAGCCGATATTCTTCTTGATGGCTTCAGCCGTGGGCTCGCCAATCAGCATGCCGTAGTTGCGGCGAATGTAGTTGATGATGGCTTCGTCGAACTTGTCGCCACCTACGCGCACGCTGCCCTTGTAGACCATGCCGCCCAGCGAGATCACGCCCACCTCGGTGGTGCCGCCGCCAATGTCCACCACCATGGAGCCCGAAGCCTCCGACACGGGCAGGCCGGCGCCAATGCCGGCGGCCATGGGTTCTTCGATCAGGTACACCGCTGTGGCGCCAGCTGCCTCGGCCGCGTCCTTGATGGCGCGGCGCTCGACCTGGGTCGAACCGCAGGGCACGCAGATGATGATGCGGGGGCTGGGCGTCAGCACCGAGCGGGGATGCACCATCTTGATGAACTGCTTGATCATCTGCTCGGTGATCACGAAGTCGGCAATCACGCCGTCTTTCATCGGGCGGATGGCTTCGATGTTGCCGGGCACCTTGCCCAGCATGGCCTTGGCTTCGCGGCCCACGGCCTGGATCACCTTCTTGCCATGGGGGCCGCCTTCGTGGCGAATGGCAACCACCGAGGGCTCGTCCAGAACGATGCCTTTGTCGCGTGCGAAGATGAGGGTGTTGGCCGTGCCAAGGTCAATGGCAAGGTCGGTGGAGAAATACCGACGGAAAGCTCCGAACATTCAAAAATCCTCTCAGGCACGGCATGCGCGTCGGCCTGCCGTCGCCGGGTGTGTCAGGGAGTGGGGGGGGCAAATATAGCTTTTTTCGCGCAATGACCGGCTGAAAAAAGGGTAATGCGGCAAAGCCGGGATAATACCCCATCCCCTGTGAATAACTCCTTCCGGCACGACCCGGATCACAGCTTTACATCTGGTATCCCGACAAATACTTTCCTTATGGCACTGACCCCTCAGGACATTGGTCGCATCGCCAATTTGGCGCGACTGGAGCTTACCCCTCAAGAAAGTGAGCGCATGCTCACGCAATTGAACGGTTTTTTCGACGTGGTGGAGCAAATGCGGGCTGTGGATACCCAAGGGATTGAGCCGTTGGCCCACCCCGTGGCAGCCATCCAGCCGGTGGCCTTGCGCCTGCGCGATGACATCGCCAGCGAGCCCAACAACCGCGAAGCCAACCAGAAGAGCGCCCCCGCTGTAGAGCGCGGCCTGTTCCTGGTGCCCAAAGTGATCGAGTGAGCCCCGCCATGACCCTGAACACCACCGCATTGCACGACCTGAGCGTGGTCGAACTGGCTGCGGGCCTGCGCGGCAAGCAATTCTCTGCCGTCGAAGCCGCCCAGCATTTCCTGGCCCGCGCCAAGGCCTACCAGAACCTGGGCGCCTACGTGGCCCTGAACGAAGACGCCACCCTGGCCCAGGCCCGGGCCGCTGACGCCCGCATTGCCGCCGGCACGGCAGGCGCGCTCGAAGGCGTGCCAATTGCACACAAGGACATCTTCGTCACCCAGGCCTTCCCTAGCACCGCAGGCTCCAAGATGCTGGCGGGCTACCAGTCGCCGTTTGACGCCACCGTGGTTACCAAGCTGGCAGAAGCCGGCGCCGTGACCTTGGGCAAGCTCAACTGCGACGAGTTCGCCATGGGCTCGGCCAACGAAAACTCGGCTGTCGCCCCCGTGGGCTTTGACGCCCCCGCGCCCGTGCGCAACCCCTGGGCCACCGACCGCATTCCTGGCGGCTCGTCCGGCGGCAGCGCCGTGGCCGTGGCCGCGCGCCTGGCACCTGCCGTCACCGGCACCGACACCGGCGGCTCCATCCGCCAGCCCGCCTCGTTCTGCGGCATCACCGGCATCAAGCCCACCTATGGCCGCGCCAGCCGCTACGGCATGATCGCGTTTGCCTCCAGCCTGGATCAGGCCGGCCCCATGGCCCGCAGCGCCGAAGACTGCGCCCTGCTGCTGTCGGCCATGTGCGGCCCCGACCCGGACCGCGACTCCACCAGTCTGGACGTGCCCGCCGAAAACTTCAGCGCCAGGCTGAACGACAGCATCGACGGCCTGCGCATCGGTATCCCCGCTGAGTTCTTTGGCGAAGGCCTGGCGCCCGATGTGCGCGCGGCTGTGGACGGTGCTTTGAAGGAATACGAAAAGCTCGGCGCCAAGCTCGTGCCCATCAGCCTGCCACGCACCGAGCTGTCGATTCCCGTGTACTACATCATTGCCCCGGCCGAAGCGTCGTCCAACCTCAGCCGCTTTGACGGTGTGAAGTTCGGCCACCGCGCCAAGAACTACACCGACCTGGTGGACATGTACAAGAAGACCCGCGCCGAAGGCTTTGGCGACGAGGTCAAGCGCCGCATCATGATCGGCGCCTATGTGCTGAGCCACGGCTACTACGACGCCTACTACCTGCAGGCGCAGAAGATCCGCCGCATGATCGCCGACGACTTCCAGAACGCTTTCAAGGAATGCGACGTGATCGCTGGCCCCGTGGCCCCCACGGTGGCCTGGAAGCTGGGTGAGCACGGCAGCGACCCGCTGGCCGACTACCTGGCCGACATCTTCACCCTGCCCGCATCGCTGGCCGGTTTGCCCGGCATGAGCGTGCCCGCAGGCTTTGGCGAAGGTGGCATGCCCGTGGGCCTGCAGCTGATCGGCAACTACTTCAAGGAAGCCCAGTTGCTGAACACCGCGCACCGCCTGCAGCAAGCCACCGATTTCCACCTGCGCAGCCCACTCTGAAATTCGTAGCTGCCTGCGCTTGATTTGAATAGGTTTTAGGGACAAATATCCTTCAACCCGGCAAACGATAAGCGCAGACAGCTCTCTTATTTATAGCAAGGACAGATCCATGTCTGCCAAACTGATCCACGGTTACGAAGTCGTCATCGGCTTTGAGACCCACGCCCAACTGGCCACGCAGAGCAAGATTTTCAGCCGCTCGCCCACTGCCTTCGGTGCCGAGCCCAACACCCAGGCCAGCCCGGTGGACCTGGCGTTGCCCGGCACCCTGCCGGTGATGAACCGCAAGGCCGTCGAGTGCGCTATCAAATTAGGATTGGCCCTCGGCTCCCACATTGCGCCAGAAAGCATTTTTGCGCGCAAAAATTACTTCTACCCCGACCTGCCCAAGGGCTACCAGATCAGCCAGTTCGAGATCCCGGTCGTGCAGGGCGGCGAGGTGTCGTTCTTCCTGGGTGACGAGAAGAAGACCGTGCGCCTGGTGCGCGCCCACCTGGAAGAAGACGCGGGCAAGTCGCTGCACGAAGACTTCATTGGCCAAAGCGGCATCGACCTGAACCGCGCGGGCACGCCGCTGCTAGAGATCGTGACCGAGCCCGACATCCGCAGCAGCGAAGAAGCCGTGGCGTACGCCAAAGAGCTGCACAAGATCGTGACCTGGATCGGCATCTGCGACGGCAACATGCAGGAAGGCAGCTTCCGCTGCGACGCCAACGTGTCGGTGCGCAAGCCTGGGGCACCGCTGGGCACCCGCCGCGAGATCAAGAACCTGAACTCGTTCAAGTTCATGCAGCAGGCGATTGACTACGAAATCCGCTGGCAGATCGAGCAGATCGAAGACGGCCACGCCATCCAGCAGGCCACCGTGCTGTTCGACCCCGACACGGGCGAGACCCGCGCCATGCGCACCAAGGAAGATGCGGCCGATTACCGCTACTTCCCCGACCCAGACCTGCCACCGCTGCAGATCTCGCAAGCCTGGATCGACGAGCAACGCGCCCAGATGGCCGAGCTGCCCCGCACCATGGCGGCCCGCTTTGTGGCCGACTACGGCCTGCCCGAGTACGACGCGACCACGCTCACGCAGAGCAAGGCCATGGCCGCCTACTTTGAAGCCACAGCCAAGGCCTGCGGCCAGGCCAAGCTGGCCAGCAACTGGATCATGGGTGAGCTATCTCGCCGTCTGAATGCGGGCGAAACCGGCATTGAGTCAGCGCCAGTGACTGCCGCTCAACTCGCCGCCATGATTGCGCGCATTGCCGACGACACCATCTCCAACAACGCAGCCAAGCAGGTGTTTGATGCGCTGTGGACGGGCGAATCTGCCGATGTGGACGCCATCATCGAAGCCAAGGGCCTCAAGCAGATGAACGACTCCGGCGCGCTAGAGAAGATCATCGACGAGGTGATTGCCGCCAACGCCGACAACGTGGCCCAGTTCCGCGCAGGCAAGGACAAGGCATTCAACGCACTGGTGGGCCAGATCATGAAGGCCAGCAAGGGCAAGGCGAACCCTCAGCAGGTCAACGATTTGCTGCGGGCCAAGCTGGCGGCCTGAGTGCCGGGCATAGGGCTGGGGCGCACCTGAGCCCCAGCCTCGCCGCACCATTGAAAAAGCCCCTCGGGTCCCGTCCCAGAGGGGCTTTTTGCTGGGCTGTGCGCGATCAGCGAGCGGTGGAAGCCGCGCCAGATTGCGTGCCAGAGGCTGCGGGCAGGCTCACGGGTTTGTGGATTTCCCACAGCACTTTGAGCTTGGCCAGTTCGGTATCGAACTTCTGGTGCACCTTGCGCTTTTCCTGTTCCTGGCCGGCGATGAAGCGCTGCAGCTCGGCAACGCCGTCTTCGTTCTCGCCGATCTGGCGACGCAAGGACATGGGCGCCTTGTTGGGATCCTTTTTGTAGAACTCCATCTCCACGTCCAGCTTCTTGCGCTGCTCACGCAGCTCAACAATGCGCTTCTCGGCAGTGGCGGTCACCTCGTCCACGATCAGCAAGGCGGCATTGCGCTCGATGTCGTGGGTGACCTTGTCGGGATAGCGTGCCACCAGCGCGCGCTCGCGGCGCTTTTCTTCGATGGCCCGCACGCGCTCTTCAGCCTCTTTGCGCTGCTGGGCTTCCAGGGCCGCACGCTCGGTGTCGGACAGCGAAGGACCAATCTGGCGACGGGTGATCCCCGAAGGACTCAACTCCCGCTGCTCGCGGTCGAGACACTCCGGGATGGGCCGGTCCGCCGTGATGCGGCGCCCATGCTTGTCAACGCAGGTGTAGATACCCTGCCCTGCGGCAGGCGCCTGTGCAAAGGCAAACGCAGTGAGCCCTGCCCACAGCGCTACGCCCCCTGCACTTGCAGCCCATTGTTTCAAGTTCCTTATCCTTCAGTCACGCCATATTTTTGGCGATATGCAAAGACCCGCTCGTGATGGACGCGCATCTCCACCCCCCCGTTTTGGGAGAGATAAAGCAATAAATCTGCCAGCTTGGCAATGGCGCACACCTGCATGCCCAGCTGGTTGCGCACGTACTGCACCGCGCTGTGCTCCACGTCCACGCCATTCTCGGTGGCTTTCTCCTGGCGGTCCAGCGCAATGGCCACGGCGTGCGGTGTGGCCCCGGCGGCCTTGATCAGGGCGATGGACTCCCGCGCGGCAGTGCCTGCCGACATCACATCGTCAACGATCAACACCCGGCCCTTGAGGGGCGCGCCCACCAGCGTGCCGCCTTCGCCGTGGTCCTTGGCTTCCTTGCGGTTGTAGGCAAAGGGCACATTGCGCCCCAGGCGGGCCAGCTCCACAGCCACCGTGGCGGCCAGCGGAATCCCCTTGTAGGCGGGGCCAAAAATCATGTCGAATTCGATGCCGCTGGCCAACAGGGCTTTTGCATAGAATTCTGCGAGACGGCCCAGCTTGGCTCCGTCGTCAAACAGGCCCGCATTGAAGAAATACGGGCTCATCCGACCTGCCTTGGTCTTGAACTCCCCGAACCGTAAAACGCCCGATTCAACGGCGAAACGTACGAAATCCTGCGCCAAAACGCCGTCGTTCGGGGCCTGCACGCCAACATCCACCATGGGAAATTCCTTGTTCAAATTAACCAGCCTCAACCTCAATGGCATTCGGTCCGCCACCAGCAAAGGCGTGGAGAGCTGGATCGCCACCACGCGGCCGGATTGTATTTGTGTGCAGGAGGTCAAAGCCCAGGCGGCAGATATTGCCAGCCGTTTCGAAGTTCTGGCGGGGCTGAAAGGCCACTTTCATTTTGCGCAGAAGAAGGGGTATTCGGGCGTGGGTATCTACACCCGCCACGAACCTTCGGAGGTGGTGGTGGGCTACAACTCGCCCGAATTTGACGCCGAAGGCCGGTATGTAGAGCTGCGCTTTGACACGCCATCGAGAAAGATGTCGATCGTGAGCGCCTATTTCCCCAGCGGCTCCTCCGGCGAGGAACGCCAGCAGGCCAAGTTCCGCTTCCTGGCCGAGTTCTACCCCCATCTGTTACAACTGAAGGCACAGCGAGAGTTCATCTTGTGCGGCGACGTGAACATTGCCCACCAGAACATCGACCTGAAGAACTGGCGCAGCAACCAGAAAAACAGCGGTTTCCTGCCGGAAGAGCGTGCCTGGATGACAAAACTGTTAGACACAAGTGGCGAAGGCGGCGGGTTGGTGGACGTTTACCGTCAGTTACAACCCACCACCACCGACACCGCCTACACCTGGTGGAGCAACCGTGGCCAGGCGTATGCCAACAACGTGGGTTGGCGGCTGGATTACCACTTGGCCACACCCGCCATGGCGGCACTGGCGCGCACAGAGTCCATTTACAAGGGCGAGAAGTTTTCAGACCACGCGCCCATCACTGTGGAATACGAGTTCGCGCTCTGACCCCCTGCCATGCCCTACCCCAAAGACACCGATCCCTCTGTGCTTCAATGCATCCAGCCGCCAAGCACGGATGCTTTGTGGATGCTGCTTTCTACGCCACACCCGGCCCTTGGCAAGGCCCGCCATTTGGGGGAGGCGCTGCTGCATGCCGGGCTGATCACGCCGGCCGCGCTGGCCAGCAGCTTGCAGACCCAGCAGGAGGAACGGGACAAAGGGAACGCACGCCCGATTGGCCAGATCCTGGTGGAGCAGCATGACCTGAGCCAGGACCAATTGCGGCAAGTGATTTCCACCTGGCTGGGCGAGTACATGGTCGACCCCACCCACCTGCAGCCAGAGCCTGACGCCCTGGCCTTGGTGCCCCGCACCGTGGCTGAGCGCGAATCGGTGCTGCCCCTGCTGGTGCGCGATGAATCCTTGGCGCTAATCATGGCCGACCCGTACGACCGGATGCTGCTCAGCGAGCTGCGCTTTCTGACCCAACGGCGGCTGATTCCCATCAAAGCTGCGCCGGGTACCTTGGCTCCTGCCATCGCCAAAGCCTACAGCGTTCACCCAGGCGATGCCTCTGATGCACCACGGGGAAAAATCGTCGCTGGCGGAGCCAAAGACGGCGTGCGCCCACCGCCCACTGCACGCGCCACATCGCAAGAACTGGCACAGGACCTGAACGACTCGGCCCCAGACAGCCAGACGGCCGATACCGATGTGGTGAGTGAATCGGACAACACGCTGGTGCGGCTGATCAACTCGGTCATCAACGAAGCCATTGCCCACCGTGCCTCCGACATCCATATCGAAACCGAGCCCGCGCCCCTGAATGTGCGCATTCGCTTGCGCATTGATGGCGATTTGGTGCCCCACCTGGAATTGCCCGCGCGCTTTCGCTATGCCTTGGTGGCACGCATCAAGATCATGGCCAACATGGACATCTCGGAGCACCGCAAGCCCCAGGATGGCAAGATCGATTTCTCTCGCTTCGGTGGCCCACCAGTAGAGCTGCGAGTCGTCACGGTGCCCACTTCGCGCGGTCTGGAGGATGTGGTGCTGCGGCTGCTGGCAGGCGCCAAGCCCTTGCCGCTGGATGCCATCGGGCTCACACCTGCCAACCTGAAGGCCATGCGTGACATGGTGCGCAAACCTTACGGCCTGGTGCTGGTGGTGGGGCCTACGGGCTGCGGCAAGACCACCACGCTGCACTCGGTCATCAGCGACATCAACACCGCAGGCCGCAAAATCTGGACGGCCGAGGACCCGATCGAAATCACCCAGAGTGGTCTGCGCCAGGTGCAGGTCAACCCACGCATCGGCTGGACCTTCGCGGCCGCCATGCGCACGTTTTTACGCGCGGACCCAGACGTCATCATGATCGGCGAAATGCGCGACGAGGAGACCTCGCGCATCGCGATTGAAGCATCGCTCACAGGGCATCTGGTGCTCTCTACCCTGCACACCAATTCGGCACCCGAGAGCATTGCGCGGCTGCTGGAGATCGGCCTGGACCCGTTCAACTTCTCGGATTCGCTGCTCGCCATCCTTGCGCAGCGCCTGGTGCGGCGCCTGTGCAAGGCTTGCCGCGAACCCGTGGTGGCGGACGACGAAACGCTGCTGGACATGGCATCGCAGTACCTGCCCAGCGGCTCGGGCAACAGCCCCGAAGGCCGTGCGGCGCTGGTTCAGCGCTGGCGCAAGAACTACGGTGCGGGTTCTGGCGAATTGCAGCTCTGGCGCCGCGTGGGTTGCCAGGAGTGCGAGGGCCACGGCTACCGGGGGCGCATGGGCATCCATGAATTGATGATCAGCGACGAAGCCATCCGCCAGCACATACGCCGCCGCGCCTCGGCTGCAGAAATTCGCCAGACCGCCTTGGCGGCCGGTATGCTGACCCTGCGCCAGGACGGCATTGAAAAAGTGTTGCACGGCTTGACCGACATGTCCGAGGTGCTGGCAGCCAGCAACCTCTGACGCGGCCTATTCGCGCGTGGAGATGTCCTTGCGCACACGCTGCAGATGGCGCTCCACCAGAAAAGCGGCGGCATCCTCGTCGCCCGTGATGATGGCCTCGTAGATCAGCCGGTGCTCGGCCACGTACAAGGGGATGCGCTCAGGGTCGCAAATGCCGTCGCCGCACAGCCTGCGCCACAGGGACCTGTCCATGCTGCGGGCGATTTCGTCGGCCATTCTGCCCCACAGGGCGTCACCACCCATCAGGGCAATCTGCCGGTGAAACAGCCGGTCGCACTCCGACCACAAAGCTTGCTGCTGCGGGTCGCTCAGGTCCCGCACCTCTGACATGCGCCGCAGATATTCCTCGGCGGCTGCATCCCGCTTGCCGCCGCGGGCTGCACGTCGGGCCAAGGCCGGTTCGAACAGCAAACGCACGTCCAGAATGCTCAGCGGGCTGAAGTCTGACGGCCCGCCTGGCGTCTGCGTGTCTCCCGCATCCCCACCCTGGGCCGTGACATAGGTGCCCGAGCCATGGCGAGTGACCACCAAACCCAGGTTTTGCAGCGCCCCAATGGCTTCCCGCACCGCAGGGCGGCTCACACCCAGCCGTTGTGCCAGTTCCCGCTCGGACGGAAGCCGCGATCCTGCCGGGAAAGCCCCGCTCAGGATCGAACTGCGTATGCGCTCGGCCACCTGCTCGTAAATCTGCCTGGGTCGAAATTCATCCGCTGAATGGTCAATATTCATTACCAGTTTTTCCGATCTGCTTCGAAAAATTGTAGAAAGAAGTCACCATTCAGACCAATGTATTTTCTGCAGTAGCGCCATCACTGTGGCGAAAAATCCGCTAATTTAGGGACTAACCCTAGGGATTGCTTCGTCACCGAATCATGACAATTTGCCCAACATTCAAGCGAACTTCGCCACAACCTGCCGCAATTGACCCACTTTGACGCGCAGCAAGCCTTAAAACGCTGACCTGACCCAAGTGGGTGCTAAAAAACCAATTTGCCAACGATTCACTGAAGCGCCCCTGCGCCGCTTCACTGCGGCACGACTTCAAGCTGCCGCCGCCCTCCAAGATCGGATCCACCCATGACCGCCTCGACTTCCACGGCTTCGCCCAGCCACCGTCTGCCCGTGTGCGATGCAGAGGCCACCGCACGGGCACTGCCCTTTGCTGCGCTGACGAAGGCGATTGAGACTGCGGCCGTGGAGTACCGCGAAGGCAAGATCCTGAGCCCCGAGCGCATGGTGGTGCCCATGGGCCAAGGCGGGGTGATGCTGAGCATGCCAGCCACCTCGCACGACATTGGCATCCACAAGCTGGTCAATGTGCACCCTGGTAACGCTGCATTGAAGCTGCCCACCATCCACGGCATCGTGACCGTGTGCGCAGCCGCCACCGGCCAACCGCTGTGCCAGCTGGACGGCCCCGTGGTCACCGGGCGACGCACTGCGGCCGTATCGATGGTCGCTATCCATCGGCTGCTGGGCCACGCACCCCGGCAGGTTCTGCTCATCGGCACTGGCGTGCAAGCCAGGCACCACATTCAAGCGCTGCAAGACCTGTACCCCGACTGCACCGTGTGGGTCCGTAGCCGCCAGGTCGCCACTGCCCAGGCGCTGTGCGCCGAGTTTGCAGAGCCCGGCACGGTACGGGCTTGCCCTGCGGGAATCCCTGAAGGCGTTGATGCCGTCATCACCCTGACCACAGCCACTGAACCGGTGTACGACGAGCCGCCACAGGTCGGCCGGATCGTGGTGGGCGTAGGTGCTTTCAAACCCGAAATGGCCGAGATCGGCAAAACCACACTGGACGGCAGCGTGCTGTACGCCGACGACCCGGCTGGCGCACGCCACGAGGCTGGCGACTTGCTGCGCGCTGGCGTGGAGTGGAGCCGCGTGCACGCTCTGGCGGAGCTGGTGCGCGAAGAGCCCGACCGCTCGCGGGCGTTTGTCTTCAAGAGCGTAGGCACCGCCGCATGGGACTTGGGCGCCGCGCGCGTGGCCCTGGCGTCGCTGGGCATCACCTGACATCACTGCGGCATTACCCCACACTCACCATGCAGATCACACGCACCATCAGCACTGTGGAAGTGCACACCGGCGGAGAGCCGTTTCGCATCGTCACCTCGGGCCTGCCCAAGCTGCCCGGCCACTCCATCGTGGAACGCCGCGCGTGGCTGCTGGAGCATGCCGATGACATTCGCCAGGCGCTGATGTTCGAGCCCCGTGGGCACGCCGACATGTACGGCGGTTACCTCACGCCACCGGTTTCTCCCACGGCAGACTTTGGCGTCATCTTCTTGCACAACGAGGGATACAGCGACCACTGCGGGCATGGCGTGATCGCCCTGGCCACCGCGGCGGTCGAGCTGGGCTGGGTGCAACGCACCGAGCCCGAGACACGGGTGGGCATCGATGCGCCCTGCGGCTTCATCGAAGCCTTTGTGCAGTGGGATGGAGCCCATGCCAACGGCGTGCGCTTCGTCAACGTGCCCTCGTTCATTTACCGGCGCGACGTCACAGTCACCACGCCCAGTTTTGGAGAGGTGACGGGTGACATTGCCTATGGCGGCGCCTTCTACTTCTACACCAGCGCCCAGCCCCACGGCCTCGAAATCCGCGAGTCTTCCATCGACACCCTCAAGCAGTTTGGCGCTGAGGTGAAAGCCGCCGCCAACGCTGCCTTCCCTGTGGTGCACCCGCATATCCCGGAAATCAACCACATCTACGGCACCATCATTGATGGAGCCCCGCGCCACCCCGGCTCCACACAGGCCAACTGCTGCGTGTTTGCAGACCGGGAGGTAGACCGTTCCCCCACCGGCTCGGGCACGGGCGGGCGCGTGGCACAGCTTTACCTGCGCGGCCTGCTGGGCAAGGATGATGTGCTGGTCAATGAATCCGTGATCGGAACCGTGTTCCAAGGCCGCGTGATGCACGAAACCCAAGTGGGCGACTTTGATGCGGTCATCCCTGAAATCTCTGGCACCGCCTACATTGCAGGGTTTTGCAACTGGGTACTGGACGCCCGAGACCCGCTGAGAAACGGTTTTCTTGTGCGCTAACGCCAGCCATCCAACTCCAACGCCTGACGGGGCACCAGGTGCATTGATCTTCGCGCCCCATCTCTACTCATTCTTTAGGACATCACCATGAAAAAAATTGCATTCAGCTTGACCGCCCTGGCATTGGGTCTGGCGGCCATGACGGCCCAGGCACAAGAACGTATCCGCGTGGGCTTCATGAGCCCCGTGACCGGCCCCCAGGCCGCCAACGGCGTGGACAACCGCGACGGCGTGCTGCTGGCCATCAAGGAAATCAACGCCAAGGGAGTGAAGATTGGCGGCAAGCCCGTGGTGTTTGAACTGGACATCAACGACGACGGCGCAGACCCCAAGCAAGGCGTGCAGATTGCCCAGTCTCTGTCCGACAAGAAGATCAAGTTCGTCATGGGCCCCTACAACTCGGGCGTGACCATGCCCGCAGCCCGCGTGCTGAACGACTCGGACATCGTGGTGCTGACCGTGGCCTCGAACCCCAAGATCACCGAGATGGGCTACAACAACCTGTTCCGCATTGGCGCTAGCGACAACCAGCTGGGCACCAAGATGGCGACCTACGCTGCCCAGGACCTGAAGATCAAAACCGTGGCCGTGATCGATGACCGCACCGCCTACGGCCAGGGCGTGGCGCGCGAGTTCACCGAACAAGCCAAGCGCCTGGGCGTGAAAGTGGTGGCCTCTGAATTCACCACCGACAAGGCCACAGACTTCAGCTCCATCCTGACCAACATCCGCGCATCGAAGGCCGATGCCGTGTTCTACGGCGGCTACTCGCCCCAGGGCGGCCCGCTGCTCAAGCAAATGCGCGCGCTGGGCATCTCCGGCCCGCTGCTGGGCGGTGACGGCATCTGCTCTTCCGAAACAGCCAACCTGTCGCAAATCTCTGGTGACCTGAACACCTTCTGCACGCAGGGTGGCTCGATGCTGGACCGCAGCGACAAGGGCCAGAAGTTTGCACAGCGCTACCGCGCCGAGTACAAGCGCGACCCGCTGACCTACGCCGCCGCTTTCTACGACGGCATGCACATGCTGGCTGCCGCCATCGAGTCCACCCAATCGACAGACACCAAGAAGGTTGTGCAGGCCATCGCCAACGGCAAGTACGCTGGCGTGACGGGCGAGTTCTCGTACGACGCCAAGCACGACCTGAAGTCGTCGGCCGTCACGGTCTACACCTTCAAGGGCAAGGACGTCGTGCCGCTCAAGAGCCTCTGATCGCCCACGCGCTCAAGGCCCAAACGTCAAAGCCCCTGCCGGTGTGCACCGGCAGGGGCTTTTTTCATTCATGCCCTGCAGCCTGAAGCCAGCGGCTGGCAGAACTCACACAACGGCGATTGACAGGCCAGCTTACGGAGCTGTCACGTCGTCGAAGTGCTCAACATTGGGCGGCGACTGGAAAAACGGGCCAATGACTTCGCGCCACTGGGCAAACGCGGGCGACTGGCGAAAGCCCACCGTGTGGGCTTCCAAAGATGCCCATTGCACCTGCAGCACCACGCGCCCGGGGCTCTCCTGGCTGGCGTAGATCGAGTGGCCCAGGTAGCCCTCTGACTTGGCCAGAAAGGCGACGGCAGCCCGGTTGATGGCCTCCAGGAAAGCCGTGCGGTCCTCGGGGCGGATCTTGAATTCAGCGATTTCTGTGATCATGGGTCATGCTCGGTTGGTTATCGCGGGTGATTTTGCTCCAACGCAGCGGCTCTGCAGGAATACAGATTCAAAACATCCACTGCGCCAACGCGACATGGCGGTGCGATTTGACAAGAGAGCCGTCACAACTGCGACCAGGCCGCGTCAGCCTGTTGCAGCTTTCTCAAAAAGTCGTGGTATTTGGCGGGTGACTCCGATGGGTCCGGAGACGATATTGGTTAAAGCAGCTTGAAGGTCGCTCATGCAGCGATTGCGGAAGTAAGTTGCGGTAGGCCGAACTACCGGTTTTCCGTACATAGCAGACATCCCGGGTACCACGACAACCGATCCTGAACCGCCCTGGTTTTGAGGAAGGTTCAATCTGGTCACAAGCAGTCGCTGCTCATTGAGTGTTGCATGGCAGCAAGGGGTCGATAGCGCCACTTTTGAGTTGACTGACTGCAGTCAGCCTGAAGCCGAGAACCCACACCTCAATCTCAGTGCGCAGTGGCCTTGGAAAAGACATTGATGACCACGACACCTGCGCCTATCAAGCCCATGCCGATCAGCGCCGGGGCATCCAGCGTTTGTTGAAAAACGATCCAGCCAACCAGTGAGATCAGGACAATGCCCACCCCTGACCAGATCGCGTAGGCGATGCCGGTGGGGATGACAGCCAACGTCTGGGACAGCGCATAGAAAGACACGCAATACATGAGCACGGTGAAGATGCTGGGCACCAGCCTGGTAAAGCCGTGTGACGACTTCATGGCGCTGGTGGCGATGACCTCGCAGAGGATGGCCACGGCCAGGAAAAGGTAAGGTTTAGACATGGTCGGATTCTCCAGAGCACTGCCCACTCCCGCTTGAAAATAGGGGCTTTGGGCCCGCACTCGTTTTCAGACAACGAGACATACAGGCTTGGCAACCACCAATATGGGGCTTTCTAACAAAGTGTCGACCTAGGGTGTCCTTGCATAGGCCGCTTGCCGAGGGTGGTTAAGTCATCGAAGAAAGAAGTGAATGGATTCCCGTGTTGCCTGACGCCACGTGCTAACAGAGAGCAGACCCATTGGAAGAGTGGTGTTGAAAGCGGTCGACCCTACCTTGTAGATTTGTTGGTGCCTTGAGCGCTCAAGGCAATTGGGAAGCCGCACGAGTCCCTTAACCGTATCTCGATACTAGGCTTGCGACTTCTAATTTTCTCGCGCGACAGATGTACTGGTGCAGACACTGGCACAGATCAAGATCGTCATGACTCATGATCCCAGCAGGGCTCGTAGCCTCGTCCTCACGGAGAGCGCCCTCAAGTGAGGGGTTGGCTGGAACGCCACTTTGCCACCTCCCGAGAATGGAACGCTACGAAGGCGGTCCGATGGGACGCATCAATATGCCATCTTCAATGCTTCCAAATTGCGCCGAGAGGTACTTCATAAAGCCAAGTTATGTCCTAACAGGCTGCTGAAATACTACCCACCGACAGTCTGCGACAGCCGCCCAGCCGCGACAATCAAGCGCCCCACTGACCAGACAGAAGAGCCATCCATGCGCGGCCCAGACACCTTCACCGAGAGCCTGTTCACCATGCGCCACCTCGATGACTTCGTGCCTGCAGACCATCCTCTGCGCGTGATCCGCACCATTGTCAACAAAGCCCTGGCCCACATGGATGCGCTGTTTGCCCAGATGTATGCGGCCGACATCAAAGGCGGGCGCCCCAGGCATTGCCCCCGAGAAACTGCTGCGCGCCATGCTCATCCAGGTGCTCTACAGCGTGCGCTCTGAGCGCCAGTTGATGGAGCAGACCCAGTACAACCTGCTGTTTCGCTGGTTCATCGGCCTGGCCATGGACGACGCCGTGTAGGTGCCCAGCGTCTTCAGCAAGAACCGCGAACGCATGATCGGGCACGATGCCGTCATCGAGTTCTTCAACCAGATCGTGCAACAAGCCCAGGAGCAGCAATTGTTATCGGGCGAGCACTTCAGCGTGGATGGCACCCTGATCCAGGCCTGGGCGGGCCACAAGAGCTTTGTGCGCAAAGACGGCAGTGACGGTAATGACGGCGGCCACTTCAAAGGCCAAACCCGCAGCAACGACACCCACCAGTCAAGCACCGATGCCGATGCCCGGCTCTAGCGCAAAGGCAACACCGCCAGCGAACTGCGCTACATGGGCCACACCTTGAGCGACACCCGCCACGGCCTGGTGGTCAATGCCGTGGTCACCCAGGCCGACGGTTATGCCGAGCGCGAAGCGGCCAAGGCCATGATCAACGATGCGTGCCAGGCACTGCCCGGTGATGAGTCCATCACCATCACGCTGGGTGCAGACAAAGGCTACGACGCCAAAGAGTTCATCCAAGCCCTGCAAGAGATGAACGTACTGCCCCATGTGGCGCAGAACAAGTCAGGCCGGCAGTCGGCGGTGCCTGACGCCATCGCCAACAGCCCGGGTTAAGCTCTCTCGCAAAAAAAGCGCAAGCGCATCGAACAAGGCTTTGGCTGGGCCAAGATGATCGGCAACATCCGGCAAGTGATGGTGCGCGGACTGCAAAAGGTCGACCAGTTGTTTGTGCTGAACATGGCTGCGTACAACCTCACGCGCATGCGCACCTTGGGACAGGTGCGTCCGCAGGGTGCCAGCGGGGTGTAAAGGGCGAAGAAAAGGGCTCAAAAACGAGCAAAACAGCCCAGACTGCTCAAAAATCAGGCAGCTCCGTCAAAAGCGGGGTGGTGGGCTGGGCTGCGGCGGGGAGTATTTCAGCAGCCTGCTAACTGGCCCGCTCTTCCATCAAACTGATCACGCTCCTACCTCTCGTGGTCAACCTCATCCGCTGTCATAGATACGAACACATTCTCGGCGCATCAAGCATGCGCTCGCCACGCGTTCAATGACCTACTTCTAGACGCCAATAGGCACCCAATTGATAAAACTCATATATGTTCGACATTGGTGAGTCGAACGAGGATGTTCCAATGTTTTAAAAAAACCGTAATTGAATTTATTTCCTAGCATACACTAAAAAGATCCGCGGCGCAAATCAATATGCTTAGCCTGACTGGCCACCCGAGCATAAAAAAAACTTGCCACGACATACTTAGAAATGATGCAGACCGGCAGCAAGCCAAGACTCAATGCCCCCCTGACCTCCCGGGAATTAGCGCCGGAAATCGCGCAAGCATTCTCCCATTTCTCACACCCCCAGAATCTAGCAAAGACTGTAAGCATGTCGATGTCATATGCCTGAGAAATCTCGGCAAAGCGGCCCAGGGCAACGTACATCTGCTCCGGCCTCACTTCATCAGCGCAGCTTTTCAAGCCACGCGCAAGCAAATTAGCAAATGCCATATAACCCTCGGAACATGCATAGGGCAATGGGCGTTCACTCTTCTTTTTACACCGATAACACACTTGAAGTTCGCCCCTAAATGGAGCGAATCGGGGTAAAAACTCGAACCCTGCTCCGCATGCCAAACACACCTCTTCAAGCAAAACGTCGTGATTAGGACAGACGCATATGGCAGCAAACTGATGTAAAGTTCGACCGAAGGACACTCCATGATTCAAAAGATCTTCAGTTAAACAACGGGGGCAGCGCTTATATTGTGATAAAAATTTTTTAGTTAAATCCATCAAAAGCGCAGCTAGCTCAACATCCGCATCATTAGAGGAGATTCGCGCAGAAATTTCCATTTGCGAAGACTTATGAAGCGTTTCGAGCACTAAGGGCAAAATAGTAAATCGCATCAGTACCTGGAACGAGCTCATTTTTCCATCGAGTATTTCAGAGACTTTTTTCGCCCTCCATACGATACAATTCCTGCTGAATAGATATTTTTTTACGCCGCTTAAATAGCGCAGGGCGTTCACATAGGAATCGAGCGCGGTTCCATCCGGTGCGTTTGGGATCATCGCCTAAATTTCCAATGTCGAGTAAATGAAAGAATCTCTGGATGCGTACACAGCCATTTACGAACCGTTGGAGCAGTAACACCCAGAGCAGCAGCTGCTTGTTGTTGATTCGTGGCACTCACGAACGCGCGCAGAATTTCATGAGGAATAGTTCCCATATCAGCCCATATTGATCCGGCGGGAATTATTCATGAGGCCGCATAGGCGACATGCTTGTCGCCA
>ENA-UOOA01001828-UOOA01001828.1-human-gut-metagenome-genome-assembly--contig:-P61old-NODE-1828-length-32249-cov-10.113065_pt1 | contig 32249 bp, 27 predicted proteins | sample MGYA00242467_ERZ724014 | MGnify/ENA metagenome assembly ERZ724014 | reverse complement strand
TGAACAATCGAGTGATTGTATTTGACCACATTGAAGTTATGGGCCAAGGTGTACTGCCCAGCGGTGAAATGCATCTTGTGATTAGAGATCTGAAGTCCATTTTAGAGAAGGAGGTTCCCATCCCAGTGGAGCTTCTGGCTAGCGGACAAACCGGGCCACTTCAAAAGCTATTTATAAAGTATGGGCTATATACACTGGCCGTAAAAAAGCCATATAAAGTGCGGGAAGAGTTACTGCGCGTTATGCAGGAGGTTCGATTGAAGCCTCTGATAATTTCAGAGGGATTTCAGGATGTCACCCTTAATGGGATCGCTTATAAGGTCCTCACTAAAAATGGAGTGTGCTATCCAGTCGACAACAGCGTGAGTGCTAGCGAATTCCATCTAAGTGGTCGAGCCGCAGAAAAAATTGTGACTCAAAAGAATATGGAAGATTTTTTGGGGGAATTTTCGGTATACCTTGAAGAGCTGGATAGGTTTTTAGTGATATTGATTGCAGCCATCGCTGCGTACTTCTTTTGCGCATTTGATGTATCGCGTTTGACATTTCTTTTGGTCGGCAAATCATCTCATGGCAAATCAACCATTCAGCGCGCTGTTTCCTTTTTGGTGGAAGGTCGAAATTCGATTAGGGACTTCAATGCAACGATCATTGGGATGCTTGAATTCTGTGCCGCACAAGGAAGTAAGCCTATTTTTCTGGAGGATGCGCATAAAGCAGGAGAATCAATTATGGATCTAATCATGGAATCTGGAAATGGTTCGGGCCGGTTTCGAAGTAATTATGGAAAAAATCAAGAAGATGAAAAATTGAAAAAAATGACCGGTGTTGCCGTCGTCTCGAGTGAGATGTCCCTTGATGGTATTGCTAAAAGAAATCGATTGATCCTAGATAGAGGGGTGAACGGGAGAAGCATTGAGATTCCTGAAACCGATCATGGGATGTTTGAGAATCTATGTGGATTTGAGACGGGAGCCAAGCTCTCTGAACGCCTGGATGCCCTAGCACCTGACTATGCAAGTGTAATTGGAGATGCGGCGATATCGGAAATTGCCAGTCATTTAACAAAACACAAAGAGCAATGGATAAAACGCAAAAATACCATTCGCAAAAAAATAATTCTTGCTGCTGAACTTGAGGACAATTTGGATGGTGTTGATGCACGCGTGTTAAATGGACTGGTGTTTTGTGCTTTTATAGGGCGACAAATATCAAATGCTGGCTTGTTGCCTGTCAGTCGCAATCGAATTTACGAAGCCTTCGGTCGTGTTTTTAAAGAGCGAATTAATTCTTGCGCATCGGACATGGATCTTTTGAAATCTCAGCGATCGATGCGAACCATCAAATCGGTGCAGGCAATGCTGATAAAAAACAAGAGCAAATTTTCCTCAAAAAAACAGGAGCCTAACGACAACTCAAAAAAGGTCGTTGGCATCATGAAAAACAGCAAAAAAAACGGAGAGGTCCTGTATTTGATTAAACCGAATCGCTTTAAATCTCTTTTGGGAGAAGCTTTTCATAGCAAGACTACGGAGGATTTACGAGCTAACGGCTATCTGGTCACTAGTCGACGGCGTGGCTACCACTACCAGCAACGTGTGGGCGAGGAGCTGAAGGACTTCATCGCAATCCGCGCGTCGATTCTGGAAGCTCAGTCCCGCTAAAGCCTAGCACGTAGCCATGTCACAACCAGATGTTGTGACATGGCGATGTGATGCACGTGTCGTAGCGGTGCGGCATTTGAATCACTGTAATACCAAGCCAACGTACCGTTTTGTGTAGTACGCACCACTGAAATATATCGAGATAAGTTATGGCCTCATCATTGCTGGATACGATCAAAATCGTTGTTGACTGCGATCATAAAAAATGGATGGAGAAGCAGCAGCGAAAGCATAATTCCGAGGGGAGAAATCAAATCACAAAAGCGGCTTCAAGCCCCTACAAGAAGATTAGTGTTCCAGGTGCTTATGGAGCGCGCGCAGTGGTTAAATCCGTGCGGAATGCGACTAAGCTCGTGATCGAGTGTAGCGCCCCAAAGTTTTTAACTGGGCAGAATGTTTTTGGCTCAGAAAAATTGCAGCCGCAAGTAACCGCAATCGTTAAAAAGGTATGCCGTTACTTAGACATCCGTCTTTCCCCACAAGAGCGGAAGAATGTTGAGGATGGGCTTGTTGCTCTTCATCGAGTTGATGTTGTCGGTCATCTCAAAATGAAAAACCGAGATATGGTAGACAAGCTACTTAGAAATCTCAAGATGCAGATCATGTTTCTTGATCGGACTACTAGCAACTATAACGATCAAACCCTATACATCGATCAGAATTCAGACTGGAAGTCGCTGAAATTCTATGGGAAGGCAGCAGAGGTTAATTTTCGACCACTGGACGAGACTTTGCCGCATCGTGACTTTATTGAGCGCTATTGTGAGGATCTTTTCCGTATAGAGCTCGTATTGCGTCGCCGATTTTTGAAGGCCAGGGGCATCAAATATGTACGAGATTGGTCGCCAAAAATCGGGCGCAAAATTCTTAGAACAGAAATATCTGATTTAAAATTGACGGACAATTCATTAAAGCAATTTGAGCATCAACCTAATATGGGTAGCTTGCCAAACTGCATACTTGCACTGCATAACGCTGGAGTGGATTTGCGCAGCGTCGGGTTTACTCAGCGGCAGCTAAAAGCACATGCCAAAACGATTCGTAGTGCGATTGACGTAAACATCAATACACCTAGATCAGTTCAGCTATTGTCGGACGTTCCTGTCCGAAGAATAATGCACAGCCTCCGATTCGGGAAGAATAGAAAAGCTGTTGCACTTGGAATTGCAGAGATTCTGAGCTAATTGGGTGCAAACCTCGCTCGATTAAATTTATTGGACGCCCCTTTTAAGCTGGCAATTATGTGGATTTTTTCTTTGGATCAAAGCCCATGGCTGCAATTTCTAAATATTTATCCAGCATTTTGATCGCCTCGGGTATTTCTCCTTTGAAATGATCGTGCAGCGCATCCTTGTCGCCGTTAAATTCTTTGAATTTATCGGGAAAGACCTTTTTGTAGATTTCGTTTCTCGTCAACCCCCTTCGCTTGGCATCAATGATTTTTAGTCTTCTAAGAAAAACTGCGGGCTGGGGATTGAATCTATCTGTTTTTTTCTTGCTATCTTCTGGTTGTGGAGATTCCTTTTTGGCGGAATCAATAAGATCATTTCGATAGCGTTCAAGATGAATCTTGGCTGACTCCAGTTGGACTTTTATAGCCCTAGAATTATTCAGCGTGGCATCAACCTGAAATCTGATCACCACTTGACCTGGAAGTATTTTTACTCTTATTGTTGTTTTTTCAGTGTTTCGCTTCTTACTTCCCCCTTCCCATCTGTAAATAGCGGTGGAGAGAAAAAATGGGTTTTTTGGGGAGTAGTTTTCTGTGTAATCTTTGAATTTTTTAAGTTGAAATTTATTTGCTATAGCAAATTCGGCTGCAGCCTTAGCATCACCGGTTAGATTTCTCGCATCATCACAAAGTTCAATATATTCAGGATTTCTTTTTAGAAACTCCCACGCCCAACGTCTGGGAGACCATTTTTGATTGTTTTTATAAATATTTTCCGCCATTTTATTCGAGATTCAATTGATGGAGGTGTGTGGGCTGTTACTCGATGTGCTGTTATTAATGCTAAGCGTTTAGGCTATTTGTGGATTTATTTTTTGAATGCAGTGCTGATAGAGTAAATTTTAGTATTAACGTGGTGTATAGAATCTGCAGGTAGTCTATGACTTGCAGGCCACGTTGGCGAGGAGCCAAGGGCGAGGCGGTGTAATAGCAGCAGTTCGACTGGCTGCGCACGTTGTTGAAGGTGGATGCAGACTACCGGGTTAATAAGCCTCAACAGCGACATGTTGATCGCTTGCGGGAGCGTGACCAATTGGTGCTCACCTGGCATCTCAAGGGCAAGCCTATGAGTCGGTTCCAGGAGTTCAAGTCAGGCGAGTGGAAGAAGTCGCTGATCAAGCAGCGTATCCAGGAGCGCCTGCGCATCGACATTGATATTCCCGTGCCGCATTGCGATCCCAGGGCTTAGCGGGCGGTCGTTGGAGCGGCTTGTGGAGCCGCCGCAGGAGCACCCTTTGCATACTCCGCTTCTCTCACAATAGAGCTTTTCCAATCATAGTTTTTTGTGCCCAACTACAACGCAGAAATCTCCGCAGGCTCACTCATGCCGCTCGAAAGCAGGCGCATTGCCGTGCTGCTGCTTACGCAGCCGGACGAGGCAGCTTGGCGACATGCCATCGAGATCGAAAACATTCTGCAAAAGAACACGCCCGCCACGGCGCGACGCCAAGCTACGTTGATTCGAAAGCGCCTGATGACTCTAGATGCCCAGGGTTGGGAAATGATCGCCAACAATGGAAGCGAGGTGCAAATTCAATTGCTGCTCGCCGCAGCGGTCAAGCACAGTCCGCTACTCGGCGACTTCATGCGCAACGTCTATGCAATGCGCCAGCGAAAGCTCGAACCAACTGTCGATCCTCACGACTGGTCTGACTTTTTGGCGGAATGCACATTGCACTATCCTGCAATCGCGAACTGGACAGACGCAACAAGGGCCAAACTGTTCCAAGTCATTGTCCGCGTACTTGTCGAGGCTAAATACTTAGACAATGCCCGCAGCTTACGACTTACCCCTAAGTCGCTGAACCCCGACGTAAGGCGCTACCTCGCTGACCGCCATGAAACCTATGCCCTCGACTGCTTGGAGCGCGCGCAATGACGCTGAGCCTTGAAGAACGCCTAAATCAAATCTTGCCGCGTATCACTTCCCGAGAATTCCTCGACAGCAAAGGGCTGGGCAACGAAATTGGTTTCTGGATCTTTGACTACCCCCCTGACCGGGAAATGGAGGTGCGAGACTTCCTCTCAGGTACCGTGGTACCGGCGCTAGGCAAACAGTTGCCAGCCATTCGCTGCGCGGTCGTGAATCTACTAGCGCTGGTCACGGACTTACTAGAAGAGCGCAACTTGCTCGACAAAGCCATCGCCATGCAACATGACAAGGGCGACGATAGCGCCCTGGTCGCACTGCGTTCCGTCTTGAAAGAGGACAAGCTGGCCCAGAAAATTGCGACCCGACATGACATTGCTGCGCTAGATTTGCTCGTACTCACTGGCGTGGGCGCCGTGTACCCCATGCTGCGCACCCACACCCTGCTATCTGCGCTACACCCGATCATGGGTAACACGCCATTGCTCATGTTCTTTCCTGGCCGGTACGACGGTCACTCACTGCGCTTGTTCAATACACAGGCTGAAGACCACTACTACCGCGCATTCCGCCTGGTCCCTGAAGCGACCTAGTTGCTCTCCACTTCATACGCCTCCACCAGACCATCTTCCCAAACAGCCCCATGATCATTCGCGACCTGTTCCAAAAGCCCATCGACCGCCCCATCAACGGCGTCATCAAAGCCGACCAGATGGACGCAGCCAGCGTGTGGCAAGAGCTGGAGGAATACGTCGTCACCAAACAGATCAGCGAATACCTGCGCAGATTCTTTGACGCCTATCTGGCCGCCATCGACCGGCCGCACGACGCGGCCATCACTGACCGCATGGGCGTCTGGGTCAGCGGGTTCTTTGGCTCGGGCAAATCGCACTTCATCAAGATCCTGTCCTACCTGCTGGAAAACCTGCAGGCGCAAAACCCCGAAACGGGAGAAAAGCGCAGCGCTGCCCAGTTCTTCGATCACCACAAGATCAAAGACGCCATGCTGCAGGCCGACATTCAACGCGCCGTGCAGGGCACCGCTGATGTGATCCTGTTCAACATCGACGCCAAGGCCGACAGCAAAACAGACCGCGACGCCATCCTGCAAGTGTTCCTGCGCGTCTTCAACGAAAAGTTAGGCTACTCGGGCGACGCTCCGCACATCGCCGACATGGAGCGCCACCTGGTCTCCAAGGGCGCTCTCGATGTCTTCAAGGCTGCCTTTGCAGCATCCAACGGCAGCACCTGGGAGCAAGAGCGCGACGCCGTGGATTTCCTGCGTGACGACATCGTGGCAGCGCTTGCCCAAGCCCTCAAGATGACGCCCGAGTCGGCGGGGCAGTGGTTTGACCGTGCCCGCGATGACTTTCGCATCAACATCGAAAACTTTGCTAAGGTCGTCAACGACTACCTGGTCACCCGGCCCGCAAGTCACAAAGTCATCTTCCTGGTCGATGAGGTTGGGCAATTCATTGGCGCCAACTCGCAGCTCATGCTCAGCCTGCAAACCATCACCGAGCAGCTGGGCACGCAGTGCAAGGGCCGCGCCTGGGTCATCGTCACCAGCCAGGAGGACATTGACGCAGCCATTGGCGAAGCCAACAAGGCCAAGTCGCAAGACTTTTCCAAGATTCAGGGTCGTTTTCATACGCGGCTGTCTCTGGCCAGCAGCAACACCGACGAAGTGATCGGCGAGCGCCTGCTCTCCAAGACCGAAGCGGCCCATGTATTGCTGCGCGATGCCTTTGCTGGCAAGGGCGATGTCATCAACAACCAGCTCAGCTTTGTCGGCAATGCCGTCAGCCTGCGCGGCTACAAAGACGCTGCCGAGTTTGTCGCCTGCTACCCCTTTGCGCCGTACCAGTTCACGCTGCTGCAAAAGATCTTTGAGACCATCCGCAAAGTGGGCGCCACAGGCAAGCACCTCTCACGCGGCGAACGCTCGTTGCTCGACGCCTTCCAGTCAGCTGCCGTGCGCAACGCCCCCAATGGCATCAACGTGCTGGTGCCGCTGTACGACTTCTATCCGTCCATCGAGAGCTTCATCGACGGCATGGCCAAGCGCTCCATCGACGAGGCACCGCTCAACCCAGCCCTGCAGCCTTACGACAGCCAGTTGCTCAAGGCGATGTTTCTCATTCGCTACATCCCGGACATCGTCAAGCCCAACATCGACAACCTTGCCACCCTGTGCATTGACCAGATCGACGCCGATAAGCTCGCACTCAAGCGCCAGATCCAGGAAAGCTTGGCACGGCTTGAACAGCAACGCCTCGTCAGCCGCAACGGCGACCAGTGGTTCTTCCTGACCAATGAAGAGCGCGACGTCGCCCGCGAGATCGGCCATGTGGATGTTTCTGCTGCAGAAAAGGCCCGCCTGCTCGCCGAAATCGTGTTCGATGAAATCCTGGGCAGCCAGACCAAGGTGCGCCACCGCGATACCAAGTCGGACTACGAATTCAACCGCCTGCTCGACGGCGCGCCCTGGCGCCAGGCCAGCCATGCCCTCAGCTTTGAAGTGCTCACCCCGCTGGGCGACGACTACGACAAACTGCACAGCGCCAAATGCATCCTGCGCAGCAGCGAAGGCGCCGGGCGTGCCCTCGTGCGCTTGGCTGAGGGCGACCGCCTCGACATCGAGCTGGCCACCTACCAGCAAATCGAAAAATACATCGTCAGCCCCAAGGCCGACCAGGCCACGCCATCGCTCAAACGCATCTTGGCCGACCGCAAGGATGAAAACCGCGAACGCCGCCAGCGCCTGGTGCACCAACTGTCTGAACTCATCACCGCTGGCGACTTCTACGCCCTGGGCCAGCCGGTGCAAATCAAGGCCAGCAGCCCGGCCACCGTGCTCGATGAGCTGCTCAACTACCTCATCACCAACACTTACAGCAAGCTGCCCTACCTGAAGGTGCGGCAGGCCGACCCCATTGCAGAAATCAAAGCCGTGCTCAGCGCGGGCGACCTGGCCCAACATGCCCTGGCACTCAACGGTGAAGCAGGCAACCCCCTGGCCGTGCAAGAACTGCGCGACTATCTGCAACTGGCCGCCAGCCAGTCCCGCGTGCTGCTGTCCGACGTGGTGGACCGCTTTGCCGGCATCCCCTGGGGCTGGAAGCCTGAGTGGGAAACGGTGCTGCTCGTCGCCCGCTTGTTCATGGCGGGCGAGATCAAGCTCATGCTCGAAGGCAGCGACCTCGATCCCGCCAGCGCCGCCGACCCGCTCACCAAATCTGCCCGTTTCAAGCAAGTTTCCATCCTCAAGCGCAAAACCGCAGACGCCACCACCCTGCGCCGTGCGCGCGAGCTGTACAAAGACCTGTTCAGCCAACTGGGCCGTGACGACGAAGACAGCCTGGTGGCCGACTACCGCACCCGCTTGGGCGACTGGCAGTCAGACCTTAAAAGCTACGCCCTCACCGCCGCTACCCCCCACCATCCGGGCAAGCCCACCATTGATGCAGCACTGGCCCGCATCGGCCAGCAGCTCGCCATCCGCGACAGCTTTGCCTTCATCGAGGCACTGCTCTCCGCCAAGGACGACTGGCAAGACGCATCTGACGACATCCACGACCTCGTCAACTTCTACAAAACCCAGATCACCGCCTGGCGCAAGCTGCTAGCCGCTCTCAGTCAGTTTGCAGACAACCGCGAAGCCCTGAACAAGGTGCCCCAGGCGGCAACGGCACTGGCAGAACTGACCCAGATCCGCGACAACCCCCAGCCCTACGCCTTGGTCAACCGCATCGAACCGCTGGTGGCCGCCGTCACCACCGTCAACGAGCAACTGGCGCAGGACAAGCGAGAAAAAGCCCTGCTTTCAATCGACGAAAAGCTGGCCGTCGTTCAAAAGCAGCTCAATGCCACTGCCGCCGCCACCCCAGAGCTGTCCAACAAGGCCCTCAAACCCTTGCAAGACCTCAAGGCACGCATTGCAGGCCTCACCGGCATTGCGCAAATCCTGTACCTGCAAAGCCAAGGCGGCGACGCCATGGACGAGGCCATCACCCTCATCGAAGCCGCCGTGGCCGCTGCTGCCGCCAAGCCCACCACCCCCAGGGTGGCCAGCCCCGGCGATACCACCCAGCCCCTGCAAACCGGCCAGCCCAACGCTTTGGTAAGTCCAGCACCGGCCCCCAAAACAACCCGCGTGGTGCGCGCTGCCGAGTTCTCCAATCAGCCATATTTGGAAACCGAGGCTGAGGTGGATGCCTACCTCACCCGGCTCAAGTCCGAACTCTTGGCCGTGGTGCGTGCCGGGCAAAAAGCGCGCGTGCAGTAAACGGCGACAACGCTGAGACAGCAATTTTTAACTGATGTGGGGAGCGTCGAATGTTCAAAATCACTGGCCTCGACGAGGCAATGAAAAAGCTCAACGACTTGCAGAGGAAGGCCGAGGCGATAAACAAACAGTCAGTACCCGTCGGTGAAGTCCTCACGCCTGCTTTCCTGCTGCGTCATACACCGTTTGGTTCCGCTGACGAGATGTACCAGGCAAGTGGTTTCAAGATCGAAACCCCTGAAAATTTTGCAGCCATCCCCGACGAAGATTGGGACGCTTTCATTCGTTCAATATCCAGTTTTGCGGACTGGAAGTCCATGCTGAACGAAGCCGGAAAAGAATGGGCAGCCCAAAAGCTAGGCCTGAAATGACGCAAGTCGAAGTGGCCGCGAGTTCGGCGCTTACCCTCGCTTTTCAAGATCTGGAAGACGCAAAAGCAGACTTCCAGCAAGCCGAATTCAAGGATGCGGCACACGTACTGAACCGGCTGGTGGCGGTGTTTGACAGCGAACCATTGGCGAGCTTTTTATCCGAGGCTCTCCCAACTGTCGATTTCGACAACTGGTTGAAGCGCGCGGAAGCCTCAGCGGGGTCGTTTGTTGGCTCAGCGGCCCTTCACTGGTCTCATGACCGCGCAGAGCGCGTGTCCATGCAGATAGCACTCTGCCGCTCCATTGCCGCTAAAAAAGTCGATTTGCTGAACTTTGTACACAGCCATTTCCAAGCAGGAAATTCTGGCGCGGCCCACGTATTCGTTTTTCAATCCAAGATTCTTGCGCCGCTACTCAGAGACATACGCAGGCTCAGCGAGCTTCGCCAAGTTCCATCCATCTTGACCCAGGCCATTGGTCGCATCCCCCAGAGCGGTGACGTCACCCTTGATAACTTGTTGCAACTGGCATGCGAACGCTTCCGAGATCCCGCACCATCCGCGCGTAACGATGCCATCGAAAAGCTGTGGGACGGGTGGGAACGCCTAAAAACCCTTGCGGGCGGCAACAAGGGAGAGTCCGCCCAAGCCATGCTTGACGCCGTCGCTTTGCCAGGCAGTCGGTTCAGAGAGCTTGTGGAAACAGAGGCCCGGGCGCTGACAAAAATCGGGAACGAGTTTCACATCAGGCACTTCGAGACAGACAAAACCCCGCTGCTGCCTGCCGAGGTGGACTACCTGTTTCATCGCATGTTTGCGCTCATCAACCTGATCCTGAACGCCTGTGCGCGCGCTGCATCGGAGGAGTCCTTCAACATGCCTGCCGACTTCATGCAAGCAGGACGCGTCGATACGCCCCCTCAAGAGCGCGAGGCCTTCTGAACCCCGCCCACGCGCGTGCCGAGGGCTGGGTGCTGGTGACCAACAACGAGCGTGAGTTTTGCCGTGTGGAAGGGTTGGCGGTAGAAAACTGGGTCACCCCAAAGCAACCGGCAAAAACACTATCAAACAAATAGCTGCTTGCGCTTGCTGCATAAGCGCTAGAGCCACTTTTGAGCATAATTTCAGGTTGTCTCTCCCTTTTTACGACGTATGCGCGCGGCGAACCCATCTTGCGCATGACCGGTGTTGATGGTCAGCACGCCAGCGCAGGGTTTGCGCTGCCATAGACTCTCGGTGAGCCGCCCCTGTCAGGCGGTCAAGATTTGTACCGACGATGAGTTCCAAGCAGACCATTCTGGATCGCGAGTTGTTCACGCAGGCACTTCGCCACATGGGTGAGGAAGACCTGCTCTACCTCAACCGGATGGTGGTCGAGCGTTTGAACCTGCTGGCCCAGGCCAGGAGCACGGTGGAGCTGGCACAGTTCGCCGAGGGTGACCTGGTCCACTTCACGGCCACCGATGGCAGCGTCAAGCACGGCGTTGTGCTGCGCCTGAACAAGAAGACCGCCAGCGTGCGCACCGACGAAGGCCAGAACTGGAAGGTCTCCCCGGGCCTGCTGCGCAAGACGGCCACCCGATGAACAAGCGCCAAGCGCGCAGTGTCTGGGTCAGACAGCCGGCTGCCAGCGGTGCGGCAAGAGCTCCTCGATGCGGCTGGCCTTGTGCGTGGGCAGCCGGATGAGCACGTCCTTGAGGTAGGCATACGGGTCGTGCCCGTTCATGCGCGCTGACTGGATCAGGCTCATGACGGCCGCCGCTCGCTGACCCGCGCGCAGGCTGCCGGCGAACAACCAGTTCGAGCGCCCCAGGGCAATGGGCCTGATTCGATTCTCGATCCAGTTGTTGTCAGGCGGCAATTGCGGGTCATCGACGAAGCGCGTGAGCGCGGTCCATCTCTTGAGACTGTAGTCCAGGGCCTTGGCCGTGGCCGAGTTGCCCGCCACCTGCTGGCGTTGCAGCACCATCCACTGGTGCAAGGCGTCCAGTATCGGGCGGCTGTGCTGCTGGCGCACCTGCAGCCGTTGCGGTGCCGTCAGGGCTTGGACTTCCCGTTCGATCTCATAGACCCGGGCGAACTGTGCCAGGGCGAACTCGGCGATCTGGCTCTTGTTGGCCGCGTGCAGGTCGAAGAACTTGCGCCGGGCGTGTGCCAGGCAGCCGGCTTCTGTCACGCCCTGGCTGAAGCTGGCTTTGCACCCGGCGTAGTCGTCGCAAATCAGACTGCCGCGCCAGTCGCCCAGGAAGGCGCGGGCGTGCTCGCCGGCGCGGGACTCGCAGAAGTCGTACACCACGGCGCGCGTGGCTTCAAATGCCCCTGGGGCATAAGCCCACAGATAGGCCCGGTGCGTCTTGCCGTTGCCCGGCTTGAGCATGGCCACCGGCGTCTCATCACCGTGCAACACCCGGTGCCTGAGGATCTCGGTCTTGAGGGCATCGACCAGCGGCTGCAAACGCGCGCCGCAGGTACCCACCCATTGCGCCAGGGTCGAGCGAGGGATCGCCAGACCGGCGCGACCAAAGATGTTCTCCTGGCGGTACAAGGGCTGGTGATCGGCGTACTTGGCCACCAGCACCTGTGCCAGCAGGCCCGCTGTCGGGATGCCTTTGTCGATGACGTGGGCGGCCACCGGTGCTTGTGTGAGGGTCTGGCACTTCGCGCAGGCCCACTTGCCCCGGATGTGGCGCTCCACTGTGAAGACGCCGGGCACGTAGTCCAGCTTCTCGGCCACATCCTCGCCAATGCGCTTGAGTTGGCAACCGCACTGGCATGTCGTGGACGTGGGTTCGTGGCGGATCTCGTGTCGTGGCAGATTGGCCGGCAGCGGCGTGCGCTTGGGCTGCTGCTTGTCGGTGACCGGTTGCGTCGGGCGCAGTTGCTCAATCTCGTGCTCAACGGCCGCCAGATCGCTGTCGAGTTCTTCTTCCAGCAGGTTGCGCTGCTCGGCGCTGTGGCGCTCGGATTTGGCCGCGAACTTCAGCCGCTTGAGCAGTGCGCATTCATAGGCGAGCTTCTCGTTCAGAGCCCGCTGGTGACGCAGTTCGGCCAGCAGGCGCTGGCTGACCTGGCGCAGTTGCTCTGCATCCAGTTCGCTCAGGGCTTGCTCGTCGATCACCATGGACAGCAGTGTGCCCGCGCGTGCCGTGCAAGGCCATTGGCACATCTCCCAATTGCAGCGACGACTCCCTCACAGGGAAGATTCAGATCACGGTGATGGCGCCTTGCGAGCCCATGCGCTGCCAGGGCAGACCCAGCACCAGCGCGTTGAGCTGGGTGTGTTCCAACGCCACGTTCGGACTGCCCGGCGGCGCCCAGACGAACTTGCCCTGGTGCAACCGGCGCGCAGCCAGCCACAGACCCACGCCGTCGTGCACCAGGATCTTCAGACGGTTGGCGCGCTGGTTGGCAAAGACGTAGGCATGGTGCGGGTGGGCAGCGCCAAAGGTGGCGATCACCCGGGCCAGGGCGGTGTCGGTACCCGCGCGCATGTCCAGCGGAGCGGTGGCCAGCCAGGCCGCATCGATACGGATCACCGCAACAGCTCGCGCAGCATCTGGGCGCACTGCGCCGCGGCCGACACTGGCCATTGCATCGTGACGGTCGCTCCAGCGCGCTGGATCTCCACCCGGATGAGGTCCTGGCTGGGGCTGGCCTGCGTGGGCGCGGGTGTGACCGGGGATGCGACCGGCCCCGGTGCCACGGTAGGCGCCAATGGCAACGCCACGAAGGCTGGTGTTCTCAGCGAATCCTGTTCACGACTCAGGCTCTGCTCACGCAGCCAGCGATGCACCATGTTCGGATGCAGGCCATGGCTCAAGGCCACGCCAGCCACTGAGGCCCCTGGCTCACGGGTTCGTGCCAGAACCGACGCCTTGAAAGCGGCGCTGTACTCGCGCCGCAGCCGGCGCTCTCCATCGATCAATCGTTCCATCGTCTCCACGATCTCCTTCGTGGGGACGATCCTCGATTACTGCCCTCGATTCAAGATGGGTTCTCCGGACGCATACTTTACGACGCCCAAAATATGGCAACAGGCCGTTGCCAAAACCCTGAAACCCCATTGCGATATAACGTATAAAGAACAACAACTAACGTTAACCAAGCACAAGCCACCGTATGCAAACCCTCACCCAAACCCAATTTCAAGCAGCCTTTGCCCATGGCGCTGTGCAATCGGTGGCGCTAGAGCCCGTGGGCTCGCAGTTTGCCGTGAAGGTGACCACCCTCACCGGCGAGGCTTCGCTGGTGCAGGCGCGGGGCACGCAGGCACGGCTGTTTGGCACCACCGACGCCGCCTTGAAGCTGCTGCACAAACTGGGCGTGCGCCGCATCGTGCTCGAAGGTTTGGAAAATTGGCAGCCCGATCAAGCCCCTGCGCACAAACGCAGCCGCCCCGACCGCGCCCAGGCACTTGCCCATGCTGCCGAATACGACCGCTGGGTGCGCGCCAAGGTGCAGGCCAGCCGCGACAGCACGCAGCCCGCCATCACCCCCGACGAATGGCAAAGCATCCGCGCTGAAAAACTGGCCCAACAAAAAGCATTGCAGGCCCGGCAGCCGCAATGACGTGCGCCGCATACCGCGTGGACCGTCGCCCTGAATACCGGCAAGACCTCGACGCCATTGAAGCCTGGATTGCACAGGACAACGCCAGCGCGGCCATTGACATGTGGCTTTTGATCGACGGGCAAGTGGACCACCTGGCCGATCCCAACTTTCCCCGCCGCACCAGCACGCGGGTCAACGGGGCGCATGAGCTCGTCGCGCACGAAAACTACATCGTCTATTTCGACCAAAACGAAGACCTGTGCGTCGTCACGGTCCATGCAGTGGTGCATGTGGCCCGCATCACCCCACCCCCATTCCATCGGTGATGCACACCCCCATCTCGAAAATATTCAAAAATAATAGCTGCTAGCGCTTGTTAGATAAGCGCTAGAGCCACTTTTGACCATAAAAACATGAACAAATCCAACCTCAAGTCCTACGCCCCCCAAGCCCGTAAAGACTTCATAGCCGCCGTCACCGCCCGTGCCAACCTGTTGGGCCTGTCTGATATGGCAGGTACGCTGGAGGTAGCCCCAGCCCAAACCCAGGGCGATGTCACCGTCATCGCTGGCCAAGCCTGGCCCGCAAAGGTCAGCGGCCAGCGCGACAAACTGATCGAACGCATCCGCAAAGACGGCTTTGCCCACACCATGGAAGCCGTGGCCTACACCTGGTTCAACCGCTTTGCCGCGCTGCGCTACATGGAGCTGCATGACTACTTGGGCCACGGCCACCGGGCGCTGTCCAGCACCTCGGGTGGGCTGCCAGACATCCTGACCCACGCCACAGACCTAACCAGCGAACTCCCGGGCCTGAACGCCACCAAAGTCACCGAACTCAAACTGGCAGGCAACCGCGATGGCGAGCTGTACCGCCTGCTGCTGGTGGCCCAGTGCAACGCCTTGTCCCGCGCCATGCCCTTTTTGTTTGAGCGCATTGACGACGATTCCGAGCTGCTGCTGCCCGACAACCTGCTACGCAGCGACTCCGTCATTGCCAAGCTGGTGGCAGAGATCCCCGAAGAAGACTGGGCCGAGGTCGAAATCATCGGCTGGCTGTACCAGTTCTACATCAGCGAGAAGAAGGATCAGGTCATTGGCAAGGTCGTCAAAAGCGAAGACATCCCTGCCGCCACCCAGCTCTTCACACCCAACTGGATCGTGCAATACCTGGTGCAAAACAGCGTTGGCCGCCTGTGGCTCATGGCCAATCCAGACAGCACGCTGGCCAGCCAGTGGCCTTACTACATCACCCCCGCCGAGCAAACGCCCGAGGTGCAAGCCCAGCTCGATGCACTCATCCAGACCCGGGTGCGGGAAGACGGCGACACCCTAAACCCTGAATCCATCACCGTGCTGGACCCAGCCTGTGGCAGCGGCCACATTCTGGTGGTGGCCTATGACGTGCTCAAGGCCATCTACCTGGAGCGCGGCTACCAGCCCAGGGCTATTCCGCGCCTGATTCTGGAAAAGAACCTCTACGGCCTGGACATTGACGACCGCGCTGCCCAAATGGCCGGTTTTGCCCTGTTGATGAAAGCCCGTGCCGACGACCGTCGGCTGTTCACCGCCACGGACGATGCAGGCAACCTACAGCCGCCCAAGCTCAATGTGCTGAGCTTGCAAGAGAGCAAGAGCCTGAACGTGGACGAACTTGCTACCCACCTGGCGCCGTTCCAAGTACAGCGCGCCACCATCACCGCACTATTGGAAACCTTCGAGCACGCCAAAACCTTTGGTTCGCTGATCCAGATTCCCTATGCGCTCAAGACGCATCTGTCGGTGTTACCCGAGGTGCTGGCCTTGGTCAAACAGAATGGGGATATGTATGCCAGTGCGGCTGCGGATGACTTGCTGCCGCTGGTGCAGCAGGCGCGGGTGCTGGCGATGCAGTTTGATGCGGTGGTGGCGAATCCGCCGTATATGGGCAGCAAAGGCATGAATCAAACGCTGAAGGGCTACACGAATAGCAGTTTCTCTGATAGCAAATCAGACCTCTTTGCGATTTTTATGGAGCGTGGGTTTGGATGGTGCAAGCCATCAAGTTTCCACAGTATGGTGACGATGCAAAGTTGGATGTTCCTATCGTCTTTCGAAACCATGAGGGAGAAACTCTTACGAGATAAGACATTGTCGAACATGGTTCACATGGGCAATAACGTCATGGGGATTGCATTTGGAACTGCCGCAACCGTCTTCATGAATAGGCACGTCGGAAATTTTGCAAGTGATTTTTCCTATTGTGATAACGATGATCTATCAGCCTATGGAGTTCCAAATAATTTCCCTGTTCAAAATCAACGTTTGAGAGTGGCAAGACCTGACGATTTTAAAAAGATTCCGGGCAGCCCTACGGCATATTGGGTCAGCGATAACGTCAGGCAGTCATTTGTTGATGGAAAGCCTTTGCACTCCATTGGTCTGCCACGGGCGGGAATGATCACAGGAAACAACGCTTTGTTTGTGCGTCTCTGGCACGAAGTCTCAATTCAAAGAACGGGACTTGGTATGCGCAGTCGGGAGGAAGCAAAAAGCAGTGGCCGGAGGTGGTTCCCTTATCAAAAAGGCGGTGCATTTCGCAAGTGGTACGGCAATTACGATACGGTGGTCGATTGGCAAAACGATGGGAATCGATTAAGAACTACCAAAGATGAGAATGGAAAAGTTCCCGCCCATGCTTTCAATGAGGAATACATTTTTAAACCAAATGTGAATTGGTCCGCTATTACTTCGTCGTATTTCTCAGTGCGAATTACTGAATGTGGATCTTTATTCGATGCTGGCGGATCCGCAGCATTCCCATCTCCTCAGTTCGTCCCTTTAATCGCAGGTTTTCTCAATTCCAAGGTTGCGGAGGTATTTCTTGGTGCAATCAATCCGACGGTGAACTTCCAAGCATGGAACATTGGAAATCTCCCAATCGAAAAGAAGCTGCTTTGTGACTCAAGTGCAGTCAATGAAATTGTCGAAGAAGCAAAGGCCTTGGCGAAGGAAGACTGGGACAACTTCGAAACTAGCTGGAGTTTCAGAAAGTCCCCGCTTATAGACGACGTGCCTAGTAATAAAAGGCTCTCTGACCACTTCCAAAAATGGGAGGACTCGGTGAATCAAGCAATACAAAGAATGGCTATCTTGGAGAAAGAAGGTAACAACGTTTTCATCACCGCTTACGGCCTCCAAGACGAACTCACCCCCGAAGTCCCCGAATCCCAAATCACCCTGGCCCGCGCCGACCGCGAAAAAGACTGCCAGCGCCTGATCTCCTACGTCATCGGCTGCATGATGGGCCGCTACAGCCTCGACGAGCCCGGCCTGATTTATGCCCACGCGGGCAACGTCGGCTTCGAGCCTGGCCTCTACGCCACCTTCCCCGCAGATGCCGACGGCATCGTTCCCATCACCGACGAACTCTGGTTCGCCGACGACGCGCCCAGCCGCATCCGCGAATTCCTGCGCGCAGTCTGGGGGCCAGACACCCTGGAAGAAAACATGGCCTGGCTGGCCGTGAGCCTAGGCACCAAAGCGTCTGAAACCCCAGATGAGACCATTCGCCGCTACATTGCCGACAAGTTCTTCAAAGACCACCTGCAAACCTACAAAAAGCGCCCCATCTACTGGCTCTTCAGCAGCGGCAAACAAGGCGCCTTCCAGGCCCTGGTCTATCTGCACCGCTACCACGAGGGCACACTCGCCCGCCTGCGCGCCGAATACGTCGTGCCCCTCACCGGCAAAATCCAGAGCCGCATTGAAATGCTGCAAAAGGACGCCGCAGCCGCCAGCAGCACCGCCGCCCGCAACAAGCTGAACAAGGAAATCGAAAAGCTCACCAAAAAGCACGCTGAGCTGCTGAACTACGACGAAAAACTCCGCCACTACGCCGACATGCGCATCCAGCTCGACCTGGACGATGGCGTGAAGGTGAACTATGGCAAGTTTGGGGATTTGCTGGAGGGGGTGAAAATCGTCACCGGAGGGAGCAGCGATGATTAATTCTGTTCGGGTAGTCAACTTCAAGTCGCTGGCAGAGGTGACGCTTCGCCTCGGGCACTTCAACTGCCTGGTGGGCATGAACGGCGCGGGTAAAAGTACCGTCTTGCAGGCACTGGACTTTTTGTCGCAGCTGATGCGCGGCGATGTCCAGGGCTGGCTGGATCGCCGGGGCTGGTCGGCTGCAGATCTCAAATGCAAACTGCGCAAAGAGAGCAACATCACGTTCAACGTGACGTTCGAGCCCTCTACAGGCGGGAAGCTGACGTGGGTTGGCGTGTTCAATCGATCGGATTTGCGGTGTTCGCAAGAACACGCTTACCTCGGCGCAAGTGATAGTGCGGGCATTCTCCTGCGTTCGAGCGGCCAGGCATTTCACTTGGAGGGCAAGCCCAACCAAAGCATTGCCTTTGAGTACCAGGGTTCCATTCTTTCAGCGTTAAAGGACTCGGAGCTGCCAGTGGCCTTGCTGGAGTTTCGGGATGCACTGCGCCGCGTTCGCTCTTTGGAGCTGCTTTCGCCGCACTTGCTGCGCAAAAGCGCGCGCGTCAGTGAGCACGACATCGGGGCTGGTGGGGAGAAGCTGTCGGCGTATCTGGACAACATCAAGGGGGAGCGCAAAGCAGCTCTGGTCACGCTGCTGCAGAAGTTTTACCCCGCTTTGATCGATTTCAAGATCACCTCGCAAAAGTCAGGCTGGAAAAAACTGTCCGTTTTTGAGCAGTTTGGGGCACAGAAGCTGGAGACAGAAGCACTGCATCTGAATGACGGGCTGCTGCGCATTCTGGCGGTCTTGACCCAAGCAGAGTCTGACCGTTCGCTGCTGTTGCTCGACGAGCTGGAGAACGGCATCAACCAGGAAATTGTGGAAACACTGGTGGACACTTTGCTGCAAAGCCCTCAGCAGTTGCTGGTCACCACACACAGTCCCTTGCTGTTGAACTACCTGCCCGATGAAGTGGCCCGCAGTGCGGTGCAGTTGCTTTACAAAACGCCAGAGGGGGAGACACGTATTCGGCCATTCTTTGGCATTCCTCGTATAGCGGCGAAGCTAGAAGCGATGGGGCCTGGAGATGCGTTCGTGGATACCGACTTGCGGCTTCTGAGCCAAGAATGCATTGAGGCGGATCGACAGCACGAAGAATCGATCCGTGCGGAGGCTGTAGCCGAAGCCCAAGCAATGCGGGATGCAGAAGAATGAGGGTGATCGTCAGCGGAGAAGGCCCTTCGGATATGGGTGCCTGTAACAACGCGCAGGGGGAGTGCTGTGACGGTGATTTCACGCCAGGGCCGATGATGATTTGGCTGCAAAGGCTGTGGGCGGCTTTGCTGAACTATGAGTTGCTCACCGTCCCAGGAGCCGTCATTTTCGTAAGTGAGACGGCACTTAAGCAGGCTTCTAAGCAGGATGCCGTTCGCATGCAGCGACTCCGAAGTAGAAGCAAAGCCGCTGAAACCGGCTATTACTTCAACAATGCATTGCAGTTGGGTTTGAAGGCGAAGGAGCTGCAAGGTCCCGATGAGTCAGCAGTGATGGCGGTGCTATTCCACGACACAGACAACACCCGCAGCGCTCCTGGGCAACTCTGGAACACCAAGTGGGACAGCATGATGGACGGGTTTGATGCAGCAGGTTTTGCCTACGGTGTGCCCATGGTGCCCAAACCTGTATCTGAAGCGTGGCTTCTCGCATGCACCCAGCAGGGCCATCACTCGCACGCGGCTCTGGAAGAAATTTCAGGCACTGAACAATCGGAGCATCGTGCAAAAGCCCTGCTGGCCCAAGCTTTTGGAGGTCGCCAGTCTGCTGATCAGCTCGCCGAATGGTGTGCGGACCATCCGGAAAACTGGGGGCCGCTGCAAACCATCCCCAGTTTCAAGGCATTCTTTGATCGCTTTCATGAAGTTGCAGAGTTGATATTGCGACCTGCAGCTGCTCAACTTAACCAGCAACCATGAGCAGTCAACGCATCTCCGACAGCCTGTCAACTTTGTTCGCGTCTTACCCCGTGGTCTTCTGGCACGACGTGGAGGCCGAGTTCTCATCGACAGTAGGCAGCCTGCCCCCCGAGGGCGTGCAACTGGTGCGCCTGGACGAAACGCCCTCGCTGCGCGTGAAGATTGATATCGAGCGCGCGCCGGGTCAGCGCTGGCTGATCTACAGCACCCAGCCCGAGCCGGAGCCCGCGCAAGACTGGCTGCTGGACGTGCGCCTGCGCAGCAAGTCGTTTCGGGCCGACACCACGTCCATCTTGCTGGAAGACTTGGGTCTGACCACCCAGGCGCTTCGCCACCATCTGAAAGAGCGGGCCAAGTTTCTGCGCGCCAAGGACCGGGTGGAGCGCCTCAAGCGCCTGGTGCTGCCGGGCGACGGTGCGCCAGATCTGGACCGCAAGATGCTGGCCGTGCTGACCCGTGCCGACCAGCCAGAGCTGTTTGCCATGCTGCAGCGCTTGTTTGCTGCGCTGGTGGTGGATGGCGAGGCCGACCTGGCTGCGCAGCCCAAGGCTTGGCAAGACATTGCGGCCAACGATTTAGCGCCTGCGTTCTGGGCACTGGTGCGCTCGCAACTGGGCTATGCCGACGCAGAGCCTAACCTGCGTGACCTGCTGGTGCGTGTGTTGGTGACGGACCTGTGCCGGAGCCTGGACGGTGCACCGCCGCGCCAGTTGGCGCACTTTGTGTTGCCCGACCGCGCCCTGGCAGCCAATGCCTCGGTGTTTGCGGCGCGTTGGCGCTCAGACCTGGCGTTTTTCAGCAGCTACAACGTGCTGGCCCGCGCCCTGGCGCAAGAGCTGAATCTGGCGCAATTGCTGGCCAGCTACACGGCAGAGCAACTGGCCGAGTGCATGGCTTTCGAGGAGGTGGAGTTGCGGGTGGTGCAAGACCTCAAGCAACGCATCGTGGCGGGGGCGGGTGCCAACATGGACGTGGTGCATGGGTTGATTGCACGGCGGCGTGATGGGCATTGGGCCAACCCATTGTTGGCCAGTGCCAGCGAGCGCACCCGTGCGCTGGCGGCTTGCTACGACGCGCTCACGGCAGCGGCAGACTTTTTCAGCCTCAAGGCCAGCCATGCGGCGGGCTTCAGCTTCGCCGATGCGGCCACGGCTTTTGGCCAGTACCGCGAGTACCTGTACCGCTTTGACCAGCTGTACCGCCACTTTCACACGGCAGCCGATGCAGTGGAGCCTTCAGGCTGGGCGGTGCTGCATGAGCTGCGCACGTCTATCGAGAATGTCTATTCAGGATGGTTTGTGCCGCAGCTGGGCGCCGCCTGGGCCAAGGTGGTGGAAGGCGACCAAGGCTTGCTGCAACGCTGGGCCATCCCGGATGTGACGCCGCAGCAGGCGTTTTATGAGCGCGAGGTGCAGCCGTTGTACAGCGGCGGCGCCAAGCGGGTGTTTGTGGTGATTTCTGACGCTTTGCGCTATGAAGTGGCGCAGGAGCTGGTGCATTTCACCAATGGCAAAAACCGTTTCAAGGCATCGCTGGGCGCCATGCTGGGTGTGCTGCCCAGCTACACCGCGCTGGGCATGGCGGCACTGCTGCCGCACCAGACACTCGCGTACAAGGAAAGCGCCAACCTCGATGTGCTGGCCGATGGGCACCTTGTTGCCACTCTGGAGCAGCGCAATGAGCATTTGAAGTCGGTCGGCGGCATGGCGATCAAGGCCGAAGACCTGATGGCCTTGGGCAAGGAAAAAGGCCGCGAGCTGGTGCGTGACCGCCAGCTCATCTATATCTACCACGACCGCATCGACATGACGGGTGACAAGCAGGCGTCAGAGTCCAAGACCTTTGAGGCGGCGGCGCAGACGGTGCAGGAGTTGTCGCAGTTGCTGGGCTTCATCATCAATTCACTCAATGGATCGACTGTGCTGGTTACGGCGGACCATGGTTTCATCTACCAGGAGTCACCCCTGAATGGGGCCGACAAATCGACGCTGGAAGACAAGCCCCCAGGCACGCTGAAGGCCAAGAAACGCTATCTGATCGGCCGCAACTTGGGCACGACCGCCAAGGCCTGGGCGGGCAATACGGCGGTGACGGCGGGCACCACGCTTGAGGGCAGCCTGGATTTCTGGGTGCCCAAAGGGGCCAGCCGCTTTCACTTTGCCGGGGGCGCTCGCTTTGTTCACGGCAGTGCTATGCCGCAAGAGGTGGTGGTGCCAGTCATTACAGTGCGTGAGAGCGAGGCCGACCACGCCAAGACCCGGCCAGTGAATATCAGCGTGCTGGGCAACGTGGGCAAGATGGTGACCAGCTCGCAGCGTTTCGAGTTCATACAGACCGATGCGGTGTCCGAGCGGGTGCTGGCGCGCACGGTGGTGGTTTCGCTGCGCGAGGGCGACGCGCCGATCAGCGACGAGCAGACACTGACGTTCGACAGCACCTCCCAGTTGCTGGATGAGCGCAAGCGTTCGGTATTTTTGACGGTGCTCGCCGGTGCGCATGACCCCCACCGCCGATATGACCTGGTGATGCGCGATGCCATCACCAAGGTGGAAGTGCTACGACTGCCCATAAAGGTGGACTTAGCCTTTGGCAGCGACTTTTAATGGAATGCGGCTTTTTTTAAAACGCGAATGACACAAGAACTGAACCCCTCTATCGCCGCGCCGCCATCCGAAGCATTGGAGTCCGCTGCAGACGCGAGCCTTGACGATCTGCTCAACACGCACTTCGCTGGAAAGGTCGTCCGCAAGGATCTGACCAAGCTCATCAAGGAAGGTGCCAATGTGCCGGTGTACGTGCTGGAGTACCTGCTGGGCATGTACTGCGCGAGCAACGACGAGGCCACCATTCAGAATGGGCTGCAGATGGTCAAGCGCGTGCTGGCTGAAAACTATGTGCGCGCTGACGAGGCAGAAAAGGTTAAATCGAAGGTGCGCGAAAGCGGCACGTACAAAGTGATCGACAAGATCACCGTCAAGCTCAATGAGAAGCGGGACCTATACGAAGCGCTGCTGTCCAACCTGGGCGTGAAGAACGCCGAGATTTCTGACTCGTATGTGCGCCAGTTCGAGAAACTGCTGGTGGGCGGTATCTGGTGCATCGTCACGCTGAAGTACCACTTTGAGGAAGACCAGCGCGGCTCGCCTTTCACCGTGACGGAGCTCAAGCCAATACAGATGCCCAACATGGACATGCAGGCACTGTTTGAGGCGCGCAAGGCCTTCACCGATGCGCAGTGGATCGATGCGCTGATCCGCTCCACGGGCATGGAGCCCACCTGCTTCAAAGAGCGCGAAAAGTGGCACCTGCTGGCACGCATGGTGCCGCTGGTGGAAAACAACTACAACTTCTGCGAGCTCGGACCGCGTGGCACCGGCAAAAGTCACATCTACAAGGAAATCAGCCCCAACAGCATTTTGGTGTCGGGGGGGCAGACCACCGTGGCCAACCTGTTCTACAACATGAGCGCACGCAAAGTGGGGCTGGTGGGCTTGTGGGACGTGGTGGCTTTTGATGAAGTTGCGGGGATCAACTTCAAGGATCACGACGGCGTGCAGATCATGAAGGACTACATGGCATCGGGCTCGTTCAGCCGGGGCCGTGAGTCCATCAATGCCAGTGCTGCCATGGTGTTCGTGGGCAACATCAACCAGAGCGTGGAGTCGCTGGTCAAGACCTCGCACCTGCTGGCCCCTTTCCCCGAAGCCATGATCGACTCGGCCTTTTTTGACCGCTTCCATGCCTATGTGCCGGGCTGGGAAATCCCCAAGATGCGGCCCGAGTTCTTCACCAACCAGTACGGCCTGATCGTGGACTACCTGGCGGAGTACCTGCGCGAGATGCGCAAATACAGCTTTGCCGATGCCATCGACAAATGGTTCAAGCTGGGCAACAACTTGAACCAGCGTGACACCATTGCCGTGCGCCGCACTACGTCGGGCTTACTCAAGCTGGTGTGCCCTAATGGCGAGTACACCAAGGAGTCAGTGCGCAGGTGCCTGGAATATGCGCTGGAAACTAGACGCCGCGTGAAGGAGCAGCTCAAGAAGATCGGCGGCATGGAGTTTTACGACGTGCATTTCAGCTACATCGATTTGGAAGACGGTGTGGAGCGCTTTGTGACAGTGCCTGAACAGTCGGGCGGTGCATTGGTGCCGGAGGGGCGCCTGCAGCCAGGCACCTTGCACACCATCAGCATGGGTGCCTCAGAAATGCCGGGTATCTACCGGCTGGAGATCCAGTCGATTCCAGGCGGCGGCAAGGTCAACGTGTCCGGGGCAGCGCCACGGGAGGCAGTCAAGGTGGCGTTTGACTACTTCAAAGCCAACTCATCGCGGGTGAGTGCCTCCATCAAGCCGGGCGAGCGGGATTTTCATACCCACCTGGTGGAGCTGCAAAACAGTGGTGCCCCCCAAGCGCTGACGCTGGCCAGCTTCATTGCGCTGTGCTCGGCAGCCCTTGCTAAGCCGGTGCAGTCGCAGTTGGCAGTGCTGGGAGATATGAGCCTGGGCGGCACGATTGTTCAGGTGCGTAACTTGGCTGAAAGCATGCAAGTCGCTTTCGATGCGGGCGCGAAGCGCATCTTGCTGCCAATGTCGAGCGTGACGGACATTCCGTCTGTGCCGGGCGAGTTGTTTGCAAAGTTCCAGACCAGCTTCTATTCCGACCCGGTGGATGCTGCGTTCAAGGCTTTAGGAGTTGAGTGATCCTCGCGTTTGTTTTTCGATAGCTCCTGAGCACTATGCAGCCCATGCGGAGGCATTTCGTTCAGCATGTTCTGTGCGAGCTTAGAAGCCTGCGAGCGCGCTTGAAGACTCATTGCAGCCCGCAGCTCAGAAAACTTCTTAGACATTCATACCCTTTCAAACCGAGGCTTCGAATGTGCCCGCTAATACCGGCTTTGAGCTCAGCATCTAGACCCGATGTTAGGCCACGGCCATGTCAGAGCAACATTAGCCGGTTGTAAAGGGAATCAAGCGAAAGCCTCTAGCCCCTTGCGCTTGAGCAGACCCAGTACGCGCCGCGCAGGTCCGCCAGGACGCTTGTCACCAGCTTCCCATTGCGCCACCGAAGACGTTGAGGTGTTCACAAACGCCGCGAGCACACCCTGGCTGATTTGCAGCTGGGAACGAAGCTTGACGATATCCTTTGCTTCGAACACTTCATCATCCAAACACAGCGCATCGTATTCACGCAGGGACTTCAGGTCCATGAAGCCTGCTTTATGCAGGTCCGTAGCAGTGTCATGCAGTGCGGCCAGCAGCGGGCTGGCAGCCTTTTTTGCTTTAGCAGTCATTGCATATCTCCAATACATTCTTAGCAGCTACAAGGGCATCCAGGTCCGCTTTGGAATAGGCGAACAAATCAGCGGCCAACTTTTGAAGCGCGACTTTCTCTCGGTCGGTGATATTGGCTCTGTCGTTCTTCTCAAAGCCATACACAAAAAACCAGTGCGACTTCTTCCTGTGCGCAACAATAGTACGAGAGCCACCGCTCTTACCTTTCCCAGGCAAAGCAACGCGTTTCTTCACGACACCTCCGCCCAGGTCGGCGTCAATCAACCCCTGCTCCATCTCTTTGACGGCATCACAAAGGGCTGCGTCCGTTAAGCCCGCTTTTGAGGCGAACTTGGCAAAGTGTTTGGTTTTGAAGACACGCTTCTTGCTCATAGGCGACTATATCACTTAGTTGTATAGTACAAACTCTGTGCACGGCATATAGCCAACGTACTAGAGGATGAACGAGGCCCACGCCTGCATCATCGCGCGTCGCTTCTCCAGCATGTCCCCGCGCCGGTAGGCTGCCTCCACCTTGTTGCCCACAATGTGCGCCAGCGCCATTTCCGCCATTTCCTGGGGGTAGTCGGTGGCTTCAGCTGCCCAGTCCCGGAACGATGACCGGAAGCCGTGCACGGTGATGTCGTCGCGCTTCATGCGCCGCAGCACGGCGGTGAGTGTCATGTCAGAAAGGGGTTTGTGGTCACGCGTGCTGGGAAACACGATGTCAGTGTCCGCCAGCTTGGTGTCCTTCAAAGACTCCAGCAGTTGCATAGCAGCATCCGATAGCGGTACGCGGTGCTCTTTCCCGGCTTTCATGCGTTCGCCAGGGACGGTCCACAGTTTGTGCTCGAAGTCCACCTCGTACCAGGCCATACCGCGCACTTCGCCTGAGCGGGCGGCGGTGAGGATGGTGAACTGCAGAGCCAGCGCACCGATGCCGCTTTGCTGGCGCAGCTCGGCCATGAAGGGTTTCATGTCGCGCCATGGCAGTGCAGCAAAGTGCTTTGATTTGGCAACTTTGGAGCGTGCGGGCAGCAGTGCGTCGAGGTGGCCTTTCCAGCGGGCGGGGTTGTCTCCCGTGCGGTACCGGTGCACGGTGGCCCAATCGAGCACAGCTTCCAAACGGCCCCGCAGGCGCGAGGCGGTTTCTGCTTTGGTGTGCCACACCGGTTCAAGCACACGCATGATGTGCGCGGTTTCAATCAGCGCGACATCCATCTTGCCGATGATGGGGGCTGCGTAGGTTTGCAGCGTGTTCGTCCACTGGTCGGCGTGCTTGGTGTTCTTCCAGCCAGAGCGGTGCGATTCGATGTAGCGCTCGGCGCAACTGTCGAACGTGATGGTTTTGGCTTGCTCGGCACGCGCCACGGCAGCGGCTTGGTGCTTGACTTGCATGGGGTCGATGCCTTGGCGCACCTGACGACGCCAGGCCATGGCTTTGTCACGGGCGTCAGCCAGGGAGACTTCGGGGTATGGCCCCAGTCCCGTCCAGCGCTCACGACCGTTGAAGGCATAGCGCAAAATCCAGGACTTGGAGCCCCCTTCGGTGACTTTGAGCCACAGGCCGGCACCGTCGCCATGCAGGCCCGGCTCCTTGAGTCTGGTAGCTTGCAATTGAGTGAGTTTGTTGGCTTTGACCATGGGTGGAGTTCGACGGAGACGAGACCCAAATTTTGGTCTCGTTATACGGAAAAGTATACGGAAAAAACACAAGATTGAGAGATGCCGTCAGAAACCCTGTGAAACAACAAAACTCATAAGTCATTGTTTATATTGGGTTATTTTCTGATTTCATGAGATTTTCTGACGCAAAGTGAAACCCAGATTCGACTGCCGCCCTCGCCTTCAAACCACAGGCTCACCCCCCGGCACACTCACCAGCACGCTGGTGCCCTCGCCGGGTTGCGACGACAGCACCAGTTGCCCCCCGGCCAGCCGCGCGCGCTGCTGCATGCCTGCAATGCCGGTGCCGCTGCAGTGGGCCAGCTGCTCCACGTCCAGCCCAGAGCCGTTGTCACACACCTCGGCCTGCCACAGGTCAGTCGCAGGCACGTAGCGCACGCTGATGCCAACTTGCGTGGCCCCTGAATGCTGCAGCACATTGCTCAGCGCCTCTTGCACCACGGACACCAGTTGCTCGGCACTGTAGGCGTTGGGCTCCCGGGGGTGCCCAGGTAGGTCCATGTTCCACACCAGTTGCACGCCCCGGCGCTCCAGCACCGGCTGCAGTCGATGGCGCAGGCGGGCCAGGCGGGTGGTGACGGGCTCGTCCTGCGCGTCCATCGAATCCACTACAAAACGCAGATCCAGCATGCACTGCTCGAGCGCCGCCTGGGCCTCACGGTCGGGCGGCGTGCGGCCGTGCAGCAGCGCCAGCGCGTTGATGAGCTGTGAGCCCAGCTTGTCGTGCAGGTCACGCGCAATGCGCTTGCGCTCGGCTTGCAGCTCGGCACTGGCACGCGGGGTAAGGCGGGGGCGCCAGCGCGCTGCACGGGGCAGCTGCGCCAGCAGCAGCGCGCCCAACACCAGGGTGGTGCCCGCCAGTGCCGCACCACACCAGGCCAGCTGCACCCTGGTGAGCATCCAAAGCCCCCACCATCTCGCGGCGATCGCGCCCATCAAGCCCAATTGCACCAGCCACAGCCCCGAGCAGACCGTGGCAAACAAGGCAGGACGGGTCACGAGCATGGCGCGGCTCTGTCTCAAAACAAGCCGCGCAGCGAAGCAAAGCGCACAGCCTGCGCGCGGGTGCGCACCTGCAGTTTGCGGTAGATGTTGCGCAGGTGGGTATTGACCGTCATGCCGCTGATGAACAGGCGCGCGCCAATTTCAGTGCTGGTGTAGCCGCTGGCCACCATGCGCAGGATTTCCTTCTCGCGGGCAGAGAGCTTGTCGGCATCGTCGGCCGCACGGCGCTTGGACTGCGGCGCATTGGCGCGGTCAAACCGCTGCAGCAGCCGCCGCGCAATGTGGGGCGTGATGGAGGCGCCACCGTTGGCCACCTGCAGCACGGTCTGCGCATAGTTGCCAAACCACGAGTTCTTGCCGACAAAGCCCGCAGCGCCCAGTTCAAACGCGCGCAGTACCTGTTCGTCGTTTTCCATCACCGAAATCACCACGGCCTGCGCCGTAGGCCGGTAGGACTTGAAGAATTCCAGCACCTCAAAGGCTTCACCGTCACCCAGGTTCAGATCGACCAGCAGCACATCAAACTCGTGCTGGCGAATGGCCCGGCGCCCCTCGCGCACGCTGCTGGCTTGCGCGACCAGCAGCGTTCGGGAATCGGACATCAGCTCCTGGGCAATCACCTGTCGGATGTGCGCATCGTCATCAATCAGCAGCACACGCACGGGCTTGGCCTCTTGCCCAATGAGAAAGGCCGGCCACACCGAAGGCGGGTTTTCGTAGGTTGCGAACTGCCCGGGCACCACGCCAGGGTGCGGCGCAGGCGCCTGAGGAAGATCCAAGGGTTCACCGTTATTCACGATCACTCACTCCTGCCAAGCCCCATTTGTGAAGTTTTGTGTCCCGGGGCGGCGCCCGACGATGCAACAAATCCATCACTGCGCATACAGCATCGCACAGATTTTGCAAATCTCACAATTAGTTACTACCAAACTATTTCTTGGCCCGATCAGCTTCGAAAGAGCCTGAAGCCAGCAGTGGCGCAGGCTGCCGCCGAAATCGGTAGAAAAACTCTCCACAGTTATCGGTAGCGCATGCGATGTATTCGCCGCTGGGCGCTGGCCACAGACACTGCATCCAGACAGCACGCTGCGGTGTTTTTCACAGCCCCCAAGGCCACCAAAGCTGATGTCCCCCACTGCCGTGGAGGCCCTGAGACCTGCGCGGCGGACCTGTGTTGATCCAACCTGTTGAAGGACTTTTCATGAAAACTCTTGCTTTCTTTGCTCTGAGCGTCGTCGCCTCTGCTGCCATGGCCACCGGCCCTTCCTCGTCCACACCAGACATCACGATCTCTGGCTCGTCGCTGCAGTCGGCAGCGCTCACATCCACCTCCATCAACAACAACTCGACCGGCTCCAAGAGCGAGGCCTTCCAGAACCTGGCGACCAACACCGGCAACGTGGAAATCCGTGGCACTTCCGTTCAGATGGTGACCGGCGCTGGTAGCAGCATCACCAACACCGCCAGCGGCAGCGATGCCTACGCCAGCCAGAACTTCTCCACCAACGTGGGCGAAGTCACTGTCAGTGGCACTTCGCTGCAAAGCACCATGCTGGTGGGCTCCTTTGCGGCCAACCTGTCTTCAGGCAGCAACAGCAAGGCGGTTCAAAACGTAGCCACCAACAACGCCTGCTTCACCTGCCAGCCCACCAAGACCTCTGGCTGGCCTCACTGATCCCTGCTTCACCGGGGCCCGCCGTCAGCAGCGCCTGTACCGCAGCCCCCCGGAGCCCCCTTGGCGGCGCCTCCGCGCACAGCCAGGCGGGCTCCACTCTTAGAACCCCCAGGAGACGTCCCCATGAACCCACACAGCGCATTGCATGGCCTGGTTGCCGCGGCAGCCCTCGCAGCGGGCCTTGCGCACGGCCCCCTGGCCCACGCCCAGGCACCCGGTGAAGACCCCGTGGTGCTGACCAAGAAACTGACGGTGAACATGCAGCCCACCGGCGGGGTCGCAGCGCCCGGCCAGCTCGACAACAATGGCGCCATGCCGTCGTGGCTGCGGGCCCGCATCGCCCGCTACGAAGCCAAGGCCTTTGCCGGCGACAGCAGCGGCATCATCAGTGACAGCGACGTGGTAACCACCGCCAGCGCCCAAGGCATGCAAAAAACCTGCGTGCAGGAAGTGGGCAGCAACACGGTGTCGGCCACCAGTTCCAGCGGTTCCAAATACGGCCCCAGCCAAACCGCCCAGGTGGTGGTGCTGCGCGGCGACCTGGTCAACATCTGCAGATAAGCCGCAGTTGGCTGCACTGCCATCGTCTTCGCGTTCGCTTTCTTTCTTCAGCATTTGCCCCGCACCCGCCGCGCAACTGCACAGCGCCGCCGCTTGGCATGGTCGTTGGCAGGGCCGCCCCGGGCCACACATCGCCCCCAAGGCATCTTCCTGGCAACCATGGCATTCCTTGCACCCCACCCCGCAGTTCGCTCACGGCTGGCTTCGCTGGCCCAGTGGGCACGCCCCGCCCATGGCTTCACGGGCAATCAAGTGCCCAGGCCCCGCCTGTACATCACCGCGTGGATGCTGGCCCTGGGCGCACTGCTGAGCGGCTGCAGCACACCCATGGACCCACGACGCGACCAGCCTTTCATGGAGCAGGCTTCCGTCACCGACCGGCCCAGCGTGCGCCCCACGCGTTCGTTCTCCAGCTTTTCGGATTCGCTGATGTGCATGGACCACATGCTGCGCGCGGCGCAGGTGCCCACCACGCTCGTCACCAGCAAGCAGATCCCCGACTACTCGGGCCGCGTGGCCGTGGGCAGCAAGGACATGGTCATCACCGCGCTGTCGCAGATGTCGCGCCTGAGCAATGCCTTCCGCTACGTGGACTACGAGGTGGACATTGCCCGCCAGGACACGGTGCAAAACCTCACCACCATCTTGCTCAACAACAACCAGATCCAGCTGCAGCGGCCCGCGCTGTACATCTCGGGCGCCATCTCGTTCGTGGACCAGAACGTGACCAGCAACCGCTTTGACACCGGCGTGTCGGGCCCGCGTGTGGACCTGGGCTACAGCCAAAGCCGCAACGCCACCATCATTGGCATGGAAATGCACCTGGGCGACTTTCGCACGCGCACCCTGATCCCCGGGCTGGACTCGGCCAACGAAGTCATCGTGGGCACGGGTGGCCAGGGCGTGGACCTGGCGGGGCGCATCGGCACCTATGGCGTGCAGTTCAATGTGGGGCGCGACTACACCCAGGGCTCGGGCAGCGCCGTGCGGACGCTCATCGACCTGGCCACCATCGAACTGGTGGGCAAGTGGGCGCGCGTGCCCTACTGGCAATGCCTGACGCTGGAGCAAAACCACCCCGACTTTCAGCGCCAGCTGCGCGACTGGTTCAACGAAGGCTCGCCCGCCGTGCGCCTGCAGCTGGTGACGCGCTCGCTCATCAGCCGGGGCTACCTGCCTGCCAGCGCAGGGGCCGAGCCCATTCCTGCACACAGCGCAGAACTGCGCACCGCACTCTCACGCTTTCAGGCCGACAACGGCATGGTGGTCACAGGCGTGGTGGACTTTCCCACCTACGAGCGGGTGCTGCGCAACTTCGTGGGGCTCTCGCCCGACGGCACGCTGGCCCGCATTGGCTGGAACACCACCAGCGCAGAACCAGCCACCGTGCCCACCCCCGCTGAAGCCGTGCTGCCCCCCGTGGTAGCGACCAGCAGCCTGATGTATGGGGCCAGCCCCACCGAGCGCAGCATCGATTTGCAAATCGAAAACGTGATGCTGGACCGCACCGCCTTTGAGGTGGGCGAGCAGATCTTCCTTTCGGCCACCGTGTCGCGGGCGTCGTATCTGCAGTGCTACCTGGCCGACGCCACCGGCACTGTGCTGAGGCTGCTGCCCAACCAGACCAACCGCACCGGCTGGGTGTCTGCCAACCAGGCCCTGCGCATCCCCGACTGGATGAGTCCCAACCCCGGCTTTGTGATGGACGCCGCGAGCCCCGGACGCGAAGGCGTGGCCTGCTTTGCCACTGACGAAGACAGCACCGGCAAACTGCCAGAGGACCTGCGCGGGCCGCCGCTCAAGCCCATTGCAGCCTACCGCTCGCTCGAGAAAATCAACGAGGCTTTTGCGGCCACCTGGGGAGCCGCTGGCTACACGGGCAACGCCGTCTACTGGAACGTGGTGCCCCGCCGGGCCGCGCCACAACCCGCCCCTACGGCATCCAAACCGCCCGCACGCCAATGAGCCATCCGCCTGTACGGCTCACCCGGCCCACCCGGCCCACCCGGCCCACCGTGACCGGCCGGTGGGTGCTGGCCCTGTGGGTGCTGGCAACTCTGGGGATATGCCCCCTGGCCCATGCAGGCGTTACCGCCGTGGCAGAACCAGCCAACGTCCCGCTGGAGC